>Ga0315900_10000160_pt1 | contig 119363 bp, 103 predicted proteins | sample LakEriMetagenome_FD_203521 | JGI IMG/M metagenome (GOLD analysis project Ga0315900, IMG submission 203521) | Freshwater fungal communities from buoy surface, Lake Erie, Ohio, United States - Buoy 12 MA114 | ecosystem: Environmental > Aquatic > Freshwater > Lake > Lake biofilm | place: USA... | reverse complement strand
TTTGGACAATCTTGTCAATAATTAATTTATCTCTTTTTAAAATGAATTTTAGAAAAATTATTTTAAGCATGGGACTCCTGGCAACAGGAGTTTCTGCTTTTTCGCAAAACGGATTAGATAGCATAATTATAGAGAAATATTACATCTCTAATAATGATGATGCTATTGTTGGTGTTGGCGGAGATTTACCCGTTGGCTCTGTTACTTATCGAATTTTTGTTGACCTTAAACCCGGCTATAATTTTCAGGCGCTTTATGGTGTACCCAATCACGAACTAAGATTATCTACCACCACAAAATTTTTTAATAATACCGATAGAGGAAATACTACACCCAGCTATACTAAAAATCAAATGCGTAACAACACGGTTATGCTTGATTCGTGGTTTTCTGTTGGGGCGGCATCTGGTGGTACAGGAGCAAGTAGTAACTTTGGGGTACTGAAATCTGATGATAATGGTGTTTCAACCGTAACTAATCTAGACGGAATTTTACAAAACACAAATCCGTTCGCCGGAATTCCGCTTACACAACAAGATGGTATGATTGCAGGATCATCAACACTTTCTCCTGTATCGGTTACCTTTGTTGGGCTTTCTACCGAACTTGATGTATTTAATGATGGATCGGCAGATGGAAATTTGTTTACTACAAATAACGGTTCGATAGCTGCCTTAGGTGGTTCTAAAGGTATTGATACAACTATTAATCGTATTTTAATTGGTCAATTTACTACCGAAGGTGTTTTCTGTTATAAACTTAACATTCAAATTGGTACTCCTAGCGGAGGAGTTGAGAAATACGTTGCCTCAAATCCACAAGGTAACGAAATTCAATTGGCTTCACTTGAAGGTTGTTTAGATCCAGTCTTATTTACGTCATTAAATTCAACTTTAACTGAAGGATTTAAAATCGGACCAAATCCGGCAAAGTCATCGCTAAACCTATACAATAACACTAATACTAATTGGATTTACTATAAAGTATATGGTATAGACGGTAAAGTTTTGATTTACAAAAAAGCTTCGGGTAATAATATTAATGTTACTGAAAAAATAGATCTAAATACTCTTAAAACCGGTGTTTATTTTCTGGAAATAAACAATGTTAGTAAATCCGATTTTCAGAAGTTTATTGTAGAATAATTATTGTGGTGCATTCATTCTAGATTCTTTACTAGTCGTTAATAAAATTAAGATGAAACTAAAATTCTTATCCATTTTAGGTGCTCTTTGTTCCCTATTTATTTATGAGAACTCGATTGCACAAGGTATATTAAGGGGGAAAGTATACGATGAACTAGGTGAAACCGCAGTAGGGGTTACAATACTTCTAAAAGATAATAAAACCATAGGTACAGCAACAGATTTAGATGGTAATTTTAATTTAAAAATACCCGATAATAAGCCTCATACTGTTGTTGTATCTTTAGTTAGTTACCGTTCAATAGAGGAAAATATTCAAATTGAAGGTGGTAATATTGTAATTAAGAATTTTTCGCTTGTGCCGTTAAATAACGAATTAACAGCGGTAGAAATAGTAGCAAAAGTTAATAAGTCGAAAGAGTTTTATATGGAAAATATAAAAATGAATTCGGCTATATCTATGAATTATATCTCGGGAGAAACCATGAAAAAAACCGGTGACCCTAACGTAGTAGCTGCAGTAGCTCGCGTATCGGGGGTTTCCACAAATAGTGGTTTTATAACGGTTCGGGGTATTGGTGATAGGTATGTAAAAACCACTCTAAATGGTGCTCGCATCCCTACGCTTGATCCCTTTTCCAATAATATTAAACTGGATATGTTTCCATCCAGCTTAGTTGATAATATAGTTATAAGCAAAACCGCAACTCCTGATGTTCCGGGTGATTGGGCCGGCGCTTATTTATCGGTAATCCCAAAAGATTTTCCGGATAAATTAACTATAGACATTGAAACCTCAGCTGGCTATAATAATCAGTCTACATTTAAAGAAGTTATAACTACATCCGGCAGAAGCTCCACTGACTTTCTGGGTTTTGATAATTCTTACCGGGTAAGAGATCATTCTAAATTTAATGATGCCAACCTATCTCCCTCACAATATCAAGAATTATCTGCTCTTGGATTAGAGGAATATTATAAAAACATGGGCGTTAATGGCTGGTCGGAAGGCAGTACAGAAGGTATAAACTATTTTAAACTCGGACTTATACAACTCGGTTTAATGTCTGCTTCTGATTTTAATGATCAAACCGCATTTAATAAAGCTAAGCAAGACTATTACGAAGGAGACTTTCAAAAAAAAGCGTTTAGTATCATTAACAAAGACGTTCCCTCTACAGGAACCTCTTTTAATAACGACTGGAATCCAAAGTTTAAAACCGGTCCGGTAAACTTAACTCAATCTTTTAGTATTGGAAATCAAATTAGTTTATTTGGCAGACCCCTTGGGTTTATAGGCGGGTTTAGATATGGTCAACAATTGCAGTACGATCCGGTATCTACAAACAACCGAGCAGCAGTTGCATTCGATAGCACGGGTGAGCTTACCAGAGTTTTGTCAACTCAAATGTCACAGCAGGTTAGCAGAGAAACCAACGCCTGGAGTGCACTCTTTAATTTATCTTATAAATTTAATCCGAACAATAATATATCCTTACTTTTTATGCCTAATTTTTTAGGAGAAAATAACGTAAGAAGTTCAGTAGACAGAATAGATCCGACAAATTATATTTTAAATAAGAGCATTTTCTACGAACAGCGAAGACAAATTGTTTATCAATATCAATCGGAACATTATGTTCCTTCTATCAAATTAAAAATTGATGCAACCGCTTCATACACTCGTGGTAAAAGTGATGCTCCGGATTTTAAAAACACATCGTATACTTTTGATCCTAACGTAAATATTTATAATATTGGGGCAACAGTTGGTGATGGTATTAATCGTTTTTACAGATATATCACCGAAAATATTTTTGATTCCAGAGTCAATTTCGAATTACCAATAGGAAGCCAATCTACTGGAATTAGAAAAATTAGATGGGGTGCCTCCTACCTAAATCATACCCGTAACTTCGATCAATACATTTATACTGTTCAGTTTGGACCCTTTAATACTATCCAACTTAAAGATGATGATTTAAATGCTTACATGGATAATAAAAACTTTCAAACTTACAGTTACACTGACGCTAATGGTAAAAGCTATAACACTATAGACATGTTCTATAATAGGCTTCTTCTTCCTTCTAATAATTCATTTGGCAATTCGTCTGTAATTAGCAGTTATTTAATGAGCGACTATGCTATCACTTCTCGTTTTAGACTTGTTGGCGGGTTAAGAATAGAAAAATGTAAAATTTATACTGATGTAAATCTATACGATTCTCTTAATTACAAACGCAACGATCCACGAAGAAAATATAGCATTGGTTTTCCTACTGTAAACCCCGGCATATTAGATACATTTAATATTCTACCCAGTGTTAACTTAATTTATAAAGTAATTAAAAGCGAAACTAATCCGCTTAATATTCGCGCAAACTATAGTCAAACACTCGCAAGACCAAGTATTAGAGAGTTATCTGATATTGCTATATATGATTACGAGTATAGAGCATTCATTATTGGTAATTCGGATCTTAAACAGGTTCAAATAAACAATTATGACTTAAGAGTAGAAGAATATTTTGAAAATGGTGATAATGTATCGGTAAGTGCTTTTTATAAAGATTTCAGAAATCATATTGAATTGATTCGAGCAGGAGGATTTAGTTGGCAAAATATCGACAGGGCCTTTGTGCAGGGTATAGAATTAGAAGGAAGAAAGAAAATATATAAAGGTCTCGATTTAAGTGCTAATGCCACTTTTGTTAAGTCGGAAACTAGGGTTAATAAACTTATGGATTTAAGTTCCGGCGAAAGAAAGTATATAGATGTTCCGGAAACAACAAGACCAATGTTTGGTCAAGCTCCATACATTTATAATGCTATTCTTTCCTACACCTCTGATAGTTTAGGCTTAACACTTTCTGCCAGCTATAATGTTCAGGGTAAACGACTAGTAATTGTCTCTGATGTTAAAGAAATACCTAACATCTTCGAAATGCCTCGTCACATGATAAATTTGAAGGCCTCTAAGAAATTTGGGAAACACATAAATGTTAGTATCACGGTTCGTGACTTATTAAATACTCCCATCAGAAGGACTTATATATACGACGACGGGTATGAAGTAGACTTCGATAAATTTAGATTTGGAACTAATTATATTTTATCGGTTGGATATAAATTTTAAGAAAATGAAAAGAATATACATTACAATATTAATCAGTTTATTTTTCCTAACCAGATCATTTAGCCAGATTGAGAATGTTATAGTAGAAACATACTATATTTCAGACTCATTAGACGCTACTGATACATTAAACAATGTTTCTTTGCCTAAAGGATCTACAACTTATAGAATTTATGTTGATTTAGTTAAAGGCTCAAAACTAAAAAATTTGTTTGGTGATGCAACCCATCCGTTTACAATTCAAAGCGATTCAAACTTTTATAACAATAACGATAGACCCACAGCAAATTATGGGTATCTAATAAACAAAGGATGGTTTCCGGGAAATCCAATTTTAGGATTAGACAGCTGGCTTACATTGGGTTTAGCAACCAAAACAAATTTTGGTGCTCCTAAATTATACGACACAGATGGTTCATTTATTGGTGGCACTAAAAATGGCGGAGGGAGCTCTGCTGTTGCGCAAGGTTTATTAACTAATAATAATCCACTAGCAGGTGATCCGCTTACAGTTAAAGATGGATTTGTACCCCTCACAACTCCTTTCTCAACCTGGTTTGATAGCGGTATTAAAGACCTTAATGGAAATGACACCACTGCATTCGGTCCAAATGCAGCGCGTTCAGTTTTCAATAACCGTAATTTTATTTTACAACAAACTAGTGGTGTAATGGGTCCGGACACAAATACCAATATTGTTCTTATTGCTCAGGTAACCACACGCAGCAGCATTAAATTTAACTTAAATGTAGAAATTGAGGAGCCTGCTTTACCATCGCCTATTTCGGTTAAGTATGTTGCCAATCTTGCGCCGGGCGATGAAAGTAATCCATCTATTAAGGTGTCTCCTTACTTAAAATATCCTTTAGCTTGTGGCTGTACCGATAAGCGATATGTAGAATTTGATGAAAAATTTTCGTGCTCCATTTCCGATTCCTGTAAAAACCTAGTGGTATTGGGGTGTACAGATCCAAATGCGTGTAACTTTGACGCTAAAGCAAATTATAATGTTCCAAGTTTATGCTGCTATCCTGGTTTATGTGGCGACAGAGATTTATCTATAGTTTGTCCTGAACTATCGAGTGAAATTAATCTTGAAATTTATCCAAATCCAACTTCGGGATATATTAACATTCAGATTCCATCTTCAAAGGAAAAGAATAGCTATGAACTCTATAATGCTTTTGGTATTCTTCAACTAAGCAAAAGTCTAAATCCTAACGAAAATAATATCTTACTAAACGAAGACCTTACTAACTATCCTGCAGGCATGTATTATTTTAAATTCATCTTTAATAACAAGGTTGTTGTAAAATCTTTTTTAAAAAATTAATTAATGAGAAGGAGCATAGAAATTATTATAACCTGTATTTCACTTATAATTCTTGCTACAGGTTGTAAGAAAGACAAAACAGAATTAATAATGCCCGTACTTTACGACTCTATAATTGATGTTGAAGGAAACGTATACAAAACCGTACTTATTGGTAATAAATGGTGGATGGCCGAAAATTTAAGAGTTAAAAAATTTAGAAATGGTTTGGATATTATAAATGCTCAACCAAACTCTAAATGGACTAAAAATCAATCAGGATATTGTCTTTACGATGATAATCAAAATGCTCCGGGTCTTTTGTATAATTGGTATGCTGTTAACGATACTTCTAAACTTGCTCCCAAGGGTTGGCACATAGCATCCGACGAAGAATGGAAAGAATTAGAAAAGTATCTTAAAATGAATCCTGAAGACGCTGATCGATATGGTTGGAGAGGCAGTAATACAGCAGAGAAGTTAAAAATCGAATCGCCATTACATTGGATAATTAAAAGTGATGTATGGTCTACTAACGAAAGTGGATTTAAAGCATTAGCTGGTGGATGCCGTCTTCCCGATGCGCGTTGGGGTAACCCAGGTTTATCAGCAAGTGGCTTTTGGTGGACAACTACCTCATACGAAAATGACAATAATCAAGCGGTTTACCGAAACATGGATTATAAAAATTCCAAAGTGTTTCGTTCATTCGCCTCAAAAAATTATGGATTTAGCATCAGATGCATTAAAGATTAAAGAATGAGAACCACTCTAATTATTTCACTAATTATACTTAGCTGTTTTAAAGTTTATTGCCAGGATTCAGCATCTGTAAGAAAAGATACAACTACTTTTTTAGATCGGCTTTTTATAGGAGTAGGAATTTCACCAAACTTGTCGTATCGAAGTTTAACTTCGCCGGATAGTGTTATATTTATTAAAAATTACCGCGACACAAGCGAATCAATAAGGAATTCATACGCTGCTCGAATTAATGCTTCGTATTTATTAACACGAAATTTGATGTTAAACAGTGGGCTTGTGTTTTCAGACAGAGGATACAAGATAAACAATTTTAATTCAACAAATAGCCGATATGATTTACACTATTACTATGTAAGCATACCACTTATTGCGCAATATACATACACTAAGGATAAATTTAGTGTTTTTATAAAAGGTGGTTTTGATTTTGGATTATTAATGGGTCAACGCTCTAGTTTATTTATTAAGTCCTCCGAAAACAACTTAAAAAAATACGATTTGCAAGAACAAAATGCATATAATAAATTTAATGTATCCCTCAATTTAGGGTTGGGACTCGCCTTTAATCTTAACTCCACAACTGGAGTTTATTTATCACCGGAGTATATGAGGTCTTTCAATAGCCTAAGCAATACCCCTGTTAAACTCTATTGGAATTCATTTGCGGCAAGTTTTGGTATAATTAAAAAAATAAAGCCCTAATAGTCAATTCCGTTTAATTTCGTTCACTTAGAAAAATAGCACCCACCCTTTTAATAGTAATTTCTATGGGTTGGAATTTTACTTGCAGTTGATTGCAAATTTTTGTGTTATCGAATTCAGTTACCTCTTGAGCTGCACGAGCTGTTTCTTTTGAAAAATAAACCTTTTTACCGGAAAAAAATGAATATACCCTATTAATCCTCCAGGCTAAGTTTAACATTAGGCTATCTGCCTTTATAACAGGTTCAGGGATGTTTAAAGCGCTATTAATGAATGTAAAAATTTGTTTATAAGAAAGGTCTTCGCTACTTATAATAAAACGTTGACCAAACTTTTTGTTTTCTACCAATAAGAGCATAGAATTTACAACATCTTTTACATCCACATAGCCGGTTATGCCGGTTGTATAAAACCTGTTTTTATTTTTAAACGAACTGGTAAATAAATTACCACTACCGCCCGACCAAAACCCCTCACCAATAATAACAGAAGGATTTACAATTACAGCGTTTAAACCCTCCTCAATGCCTCGCCAAACCTCGTTTTCGGCTAGGTATTTACTTAATGCATAATTAGAATTTTTTTCTTCCGGTTTCCAATAATTAGTTTCATTGATCTTCGCTCCCTCCTTAGCCTTACCTAAGGCCGCTACAGAACTAACGTGGCATAAGCAAAACACTTTTTTATCTAAACAGGCATTTACAACATTTAAAGATGCATTATGATTATTAAAAATCATTTTATCGGCCTCACGCGGATCAAACGATATAATGGCAGCGCAATGGTAAACCGTATCCCCTTCATTGATAAATTTTTCTAATGCTAAATAATCCTCTAAATCAACCTCTTCAAACTTAATTTTTTTAAAGTTTTGAGACTCGTTATAATAAGAAAAAACACGTTCAACCTCACTCAATTTAGAATAGTTTCTGTATAGGCATAATACATTTTCATGCTTTCTGGTAAGAGCTACCAGTAAATGAGAGCCCAAAAGACCTGTGCCGCCCGTTACAATTATCATATCAGGTAAAGGTAATAACAAAAATGACTTATTTTTAAGGATTAATATTCTTTTATTAAACCCTTTGGATTAATTATCTTTGGGCAGCAATAAAAGAAAAAATGAAAAAGAACTTTGTTGAAGAATTAAAGTGGCGAGGCATGTTACACGATATTATGCCCGGTACAGAAGAATTGCTAAATAAGGAACTGGTAAAAGGATATATAGGATTTGACCCCACCGCCGATTCGTTAGGTGTAGGAAATTTAGTTCAGGTGATGACCTTACTTCATTTTCAGAAGGCCGGTCATAAACCCATTGCATTGGTGGGTGGCGCTACCGGAATGGTTGGAGATCCGAGCGGTAAAAGTGCCGAACGTAACTTATTATCCGAAGAATTATTGCACCACAATTTAGCCGGCCAACGCAAACAACTCGAAAAATTTCTTGATTTTAACTGCGGCGAGTCTTCTGCAGAGATTGTAAATAATTACGACTGGTTTAAAAATTTTAGTTTTCTTGAATTTATAAGAGATATAGGTAAACACATTACAGTCAATTATATGATGAGCAAAGATTCTGTTCAAAAAAGACTTGAGTCAGGCTTATCGTTTACCGAATTCAGTTATCAATTGGTTCAGGGATACGACTTTTATTATCTCTGGAAAAATAAAGATATAAAACTACAATTGGGAGGAAGCGACCAATGGGGCAATATTGTTACCGGTACGGAATTAATAAGAAAAAAAGAGGGTGGAGAAGCATACGCTTTAACTACACCTCTAATTAAAAAGGCCGACGGTACTAAATTTGGTAAAACAGAAGCCGGAAATATATGGCTTGATGCAGAACGTACTACTCCCTATGCCTTCTATCAGTTCTGGTTAAATGCTTCAGACGATGATGTAAAGAATTACATCCGTATTTTTAGCTTAAAAGGTAAAGAAGAAATTGAAGCCCTAGAAACGGAACATGCTTCAGCTCCTCATTTAAGAGCCCTCCAAAAAGCGCTTGCAAAAGAGGTAACCGTTAGAGTTCATTCTGAAGAAGATTATAATACTGCCGTTAATGCAAGCGAAATCTTATTTGGCAATGCTACTGCCGATGCACTAAAAGCACTAGACGAAAAATTAATCTTAACTGTTTTCGAGGGCGTTCCTCAATACGAAATTAGTAAAGATCAGTTAGGCGCTGGGATACCGGTAATTGATTTACTGGCAGAAAAAACAAGTGTATTTCCCTCTAAAGGTGAGGCCCGCAAGATGATACAGGCCGGAGGAGTTGCACTTAATAAAAATAAGATTTCCGATATTAATCAGGTTATTAATAACGAATCTTTACTACAAAACCGTTATATTCTGGCACAAAAGGGCAAGAAAAATTATTATTTAATTAAAGTTTTATAGGTGTTAAGAACCCACTTCGGATTTTACTCATTGAAGTTTTTATAATTTTAATCAGATATCGGTTTTAATCTTTTAAGAAGTGTTTAATAAATTTAAACTAATAAATAGACAAACAACAACCTGATCATTAAGTTGTTTGAAGCATTATTTTCGATTCTAATTTCTACTAATATAGTACAAGAGCATTTTGTAAGCATTAGTATTTATTTCTTTTACATATTAGAGGAATTAAACAAGCGCTAAATCAGAAAATATTTATCCCAGAATATGCGTTAAAAATGCATTATCTTCCTAAATTTATATTAACTAGACGAGTGATCATAATCAGTTAAATTAAACTTAAGGTTAATCTTGATAGGCCCGGATAACCCTGTCGAAGCCTATCCCTCTATGTAGAAATTCATTAATCTACTATTGCGTAATCCAAGGTTTAAATTAAAGAAGTTGCTCGAATACTTAATTTATAATCAGAATAATAATTATAGTTGATAATTTTGGTAATCTACTAATTTAGTATACTTTTGTATGGGTAACAGCATCAAAAAAATCACATAGGTTTACTACTTGTTTTACACTTTAACGATATTAAACTGAGGCAATTTAAACGATAACTGCATTTAACGTGCCTCCTCTTTAAGCTATTTATAAAAAATTATCCATGACAAACGTAATTAACGATACCATACTTGAGCAATTAAATACACTTATTCTTATAGTAAATAAAGATGGCTTAATTGAATATGTTAGTCCTTCTGCTAAAAAGATGCTGGGGTATGACACGGATAGCTTACTTGGAAATGGCTGGTGGAACCTTACACGAAAAAATAAAAATCAAAGGTTTGTTAACAGATCTGAAATAGTTGGTTTTTTTAATAACCCCAACGAATTTAAACCAACATCAATTGAACGTGTATTAAATACCTCTGATGGAAATGAAAAATGGATATTATGGAATGTATCTATAACGGATCAGAATAAGTTAATAGGAATAGGAAATGATATAACAAAACAAAAACTTTATGAACGGGATTTAGCAATTAAAAATAAAAAGATCGAGGAATCATTTAAAGAATTAAAGCAGATTAATAAGAATCTTACCGATAGTATTGTATATGCTAAACGTATACAGTCTGCAATAATGCCCGACGAAAACGGATTAAATAATTACATGCCCGGTAGTTTTATATTTTATAAACCAAAAGATATTGTAAGTGGAGATTTATATTGGTATCACAAAAAGGGAAATAAATTATTTATTGCGGCAATAGATTGCACGGGCCATGGTGTTCCGGGTGCTATTATGTCGGTTATGGCGAATAGTTTAATGCGAGATACTATTATAAAAAGAGGAATAGAGCATCCTGGCGATATATTACATGCTATAGATATTGAGCTTCTTAACCTATTAAGCAGAGAAGACCAATCTGAGCAAACCTATGACGGCATGGATATTGGGATAATTGCTATTGATTTCTATCAAAGACATATTGAATTTGCAGGTGCTTTCAGACCACTTATTATAAATAGAGGTAATGAGTTAATTGAACTTAAAGGGAGTAAGTATCCTATTGGATTTTACCATTCCGAATCAAAATTTTTTGAAACACAAAAAATCAATTATCAAACAAACGATCAACTTTATCTATTTACTGATGGTATAACTGATCAGTTTGGTGGAGAAAAAAATAAAAAATTTAATCGAAAAAGATTCTATGAGTTATTGCATAGTCTTAAAGATATAAATAAAGAAGACCGCAAATCTTTTATTGAATATGCCTTTAACAATTGGAAACAACATCAATTACAAACAGATGATATCTTAATAATTGGCTTAAATTTAAACTAGGACTTTAGAAAAATAACATCGCTTTTTTTTCTTTATCTTTTTGTTTGTTAATTGTAAAATCTAACAAACTGTATACCTCTTTCCAATTACCAAAACCCGAGTTTGCATTAATATGACCTGCCTTTCCAATACTTATAAAATCTGCATTCCACTTCCTGGAAAAGAAACGGGCTCTTTCGGAGGTGACCCATGGATCATTAGTACTACTAACTACTAAGGCCGTAAAATTTAATTTAACTTGTTGTATAGGAATAAACGATTGAAAATTAAGTATGTCATACCCCGATTCTATATCAGCGGGAGCAACTAGTAAAGCGGCCCTTACTGATTTATTAAATTGAGCAGCCCAATTAACAATAGCTATACATCCTAGGCTATGTCCTATTAAAACCACCTCATCGGTATTTACATTTAAGAGGTGTGCATCAATCGCGTTAACCCATAAATTACAGTCAGGTTCATTCCAATTTTCCTGAATAACCCTGCTTGCATTAGGTAAATTTTTTTCAAGAATTGTTTGCCAGTGATCCGGACCCGAATTTCCCAAACCCGGAATAATTACATGTTTTAAATCTTTATATAAATGAATATATTCTTCTTGTGTCATTTTATTTCGTTTTTAAATTTGGATAATCATATATGAGCTGACAAAAAGCTTTTAATCCAACATCAAGCCTGCTGTCATCTATCATAAATTCGGAAGAATGATGTCCGGGGGCATTTTCCTTTGAAGTAATTGGAGACATCCCTCCAATAAAGAAAAAGAAACCCGGTATTTCTCTTTGAAAAAATGAGAAATCTTCTGAAATGGTTGTCCAATTTTGTTCTTTAACAAAATTATTTCCAACAGCATATTGAAGCGATGGCAATAACTGCTTTGTTAAACTTACGTTATTAAAAGTAATAGGATATTTCTTTTCAATCACAACCTCAGCCGAACCTCCGTAAGTCCGGGAAATTAATTCTGATTTATACTTAATTTGTTCTAATACTTTGTCTTGTTGCCTCTCATCTAAGTTTCTAACTGTACCTATAATCTCTGCAAATTCAGGAATAATATTAAACCTAACGCCGGCATTTAAAATGCCTACACTAATTACAACTGGCGCTTTAGTTAAATCACTCTCTCTGCTCACAATGCTTTGTAAACTCTCAATTATTTGAGAACTAATATAAATAGGATCTATACCATTCCAGGGATTTGCGCCATGTGTGGACTTTCCTTTAACAATAATCTTAAAAATATCTGCACTTGCCATAACAGGTCCCCCTTTATAATGTAACTCGCCAACAGGAATAGTGCTGCTGATATGTAATCCGAAGATAGCCTCAATTTTATACCTTTTTAAAACACCTTCTTTAACCATTAGCTGGGCGCCACCTTCTTCTCCGGGAGGGGGAGATTCCTCAGCAGGTTGAAAAATAAATACAACAGTGCCTTTAATTTCATCCTTTAGCTTACTCAATATCTCCGCTACCCCCATTAAAATAGCGGTATGAGCATCATGGCCACAAGCATGCATTACAGGAACCTTAACACCATTAAAATATCCACTATCGGTTGACTTATAGATAAGATTATTTTTTTCGTAAAGAGGTAACGCATCCATATCAGCCCTTAAAGCCATAACTGGGCCTGGCTTTGCCCCTTTCAATACACCAATAACACCTGTCTTTGCTACATTAAGCTCTGTTTCAATCCCCATTGCCTTTAAATGTTCAGCCACAAACTGAGAAGTATAAAATTCTCTATTACTCAGTTCGGGTTTTTGATGTAAAACCCTTCTCCAACTAATAACTTTATTTAATTCAAGTTCAACATGTTTGTTTAAATTTTGAAATGTTTGACAATTAGCGGATAACGAGCAAAAGAAAAAAAGGTTCGAAAAAATGTAAGTTAAACTTATCCTCATAAAATAGAATGTAATATTTAATATCTCTTAAGTCTACAAATCTATAACATAAGTGAAATAAAAAAACTTAGTTAAGATAAAACTTACCTGAAAATGGATTAACTCTTATAATTTTAATATTTATATCCTTATTCGAAAGAAAATCTAAAGTATCGTGAGATTCGTGAAATAGATAGTTACTTATTCCTCTTAAATGAACAACGTCTTTATAATCTTGAGTAAGTTCTGAAACTAAACTGTTAAGTTGTTCGAGCCGTTGTTCATATTTCTCATTAATATGCACTTTATAGATTCGTTCTGCATTTAAACAATAAGTGTTAAGAAAATTCATATTTACTAATGCATCATAAATAATAACCTTAGAGCGCAGAATAAGCCCTAATGCGTCTTTATTTATATAGGATAAATCCTCAAAATCACCATAAACGATATTATAATTCATACAATCCTCATTAATAGTTAATTATTTCTTTTTTTAAACTCACCGATAACCCATGGATCACAAAGGTTGAGGTTTATTTTTTTGCTCGCTTTTGCGTGTTTAAATAATAATGCATAATTGTTAGGAAGTCGATTGAAATACCTAAATGCGGCCGGCAAAGTGCCAAAGGTAGATTCTGAAATAATAAAGTTTTCATTTTTTCGCGCATCACCTGTAGCTCTCAATAATTGTGGAGATGAAGGATTTTTTCTATATTTTTTTATATATTCTAGTAAATCTGAATAATAGTTTTCATCCTCAATAACTGCACTTATAGATAGATAGCGAGGGTGTGTTTTATCAATCATTTGGGATGTTTGTTTTTCTACCTCATCAAGACCATCATCAAATTGATCTAATAATTGTAGATCGTATACAGGGTTTGCATGAACTACTTCTAAAAGGTGACCGATAATTGTATCCTTTGGAGCTCTAATCCCAATAGGATCCACTAAACCAGATGGATCATTTAAAAAACGTAAGAATACGTGAAATTTAAAATTAATCTGTTTTGTTTTATAATAACTAGCAGCACCTGGAATAATAAAAAATCTAAACATGTCGTAAGCTCCAAACCACAGCTGCTTTTGCGATGGAATTTTTTCAATAAATCCAATTTCCTTTAATCTTTGTAATCTTTTGCGCTGATTAGGGGAATAAAACGTATTAAACAGCGTTATAATAAACCTACTTAATTTAAGAATTACCTGCCAGGGGCTACCAACAGCTCTTATAATAAGAATAAAGGGATTCTCAGCTAGCCTGTCCGTTAATTTTCGACCGCTATTATCAATTTCCTCTTTAATAGATTTAAAATCGTCAAGGGTCATTAATCGGTTATCAGCTATTGGTCTGCCGAAACTATCTTCTAAATGTAAATTTGAATTATTACTATTTAATGTGGTAATTAAGTTGCTCATTTTTTATAATTTTTTCTGGTTAAATATTAAGTTAAATTTTTGTGATTTTAATTTCTCCAATTATTGTTTTTGTTATTACTTCAGATAAAACTCCGTTTAAATATTTAAATAAACACTCCGTACCATCCGGTATTTTAAACGAGTAATAATTGCTTTCATAATTTAGCGGTAATATTTTTCCCCACGCCTCCGAGTATACATACTTCACACCTTTTGGCTCATTAAAATACATTTGAAGCACCGTATGATCTATAGTTTGCTTTACAAACGTGTTTTTTTGATCTATGGTTTCGATAAGGTAATCGCCATTTAGCTGCTTAGTTAGCGTATTGTTAAGGGTCTTGCCATTCCTAATAAACAAGGCTTTAGAGGCAACGAGTTCATTTTTTTCGAATATAGAGCAAATGGTATTTTCTGAAATAATTTTTTTAAAGAAAAGATCACCTTCTGCTTTCCCATGCAAGGAGAGGGTATGGGTATTGTTGTTTATTGATTGAGATGCCTTAAGATAACCCAAGTCGAAACTTTTGTACGAGATTTTAAATGATAATGATTTCTCACTTTTAACAGAATTTGCATTAATCATCGAGTTAAAGAGGATAAAAACAGTTGATAAAATTAAATTGTTTTTCATATTATATATATTCTATAGATTTAGTAGTGTTTTTAGAAAAATTAGGTTTGATATGATTTTAATTAAATTATGATAAGAATTATTTTATTGTTTAATAAGCAATATTAGCAGCTACAACAGCAGTTCTTGCTTGAATTTTTAGATAAAGAATGAAGTATGGAAATAGGTAAATTCATTTATTTTTTACAAAATTAAAAAATATATACAATGTCTATATACTTAGTAGACATTTTTTATTATTTTTGTTGTAAATAATTAACTATCAATCAAAAAAAATATCAGTTCATTATTGCAGACTATGAAAGATTTTAAAAATAAAGTGGTAGTAATTTCAGGTGCGGGTTCAGGCATTGGCAGAGCTTTAAGTATAGACTTTGCAAAACAGGGAAGCAAATTAGCCTTATGCGACACTAATCCATTAACCCTAGATGAAACCAGTCAAATCCTGTTATCGGTTGGGGTATCAGTCTATACAAAATGTATGGACGTTTCAAATTTAGATGAAGTTGAAAAATTCGCTGAGGAGGTTGCAAATAAATATGGACCAGCAGATATAGTAATTAATAATGCAGGGATAGGTCATGGTAAATTATCTATTGAAAATTTTAAAGTTGAAGATATGCACAAAATAATGAATGTAAATTTTTGGGGTATGGTTTATCTTTCAAAAACATTCATTCCTCAACTTAAAAAAAATGAGCCTGCTGCTTTAATAAATATCTCAAGCATTGCGGGATTAATATCTGTAGGTAATCAAACCATTTATTCTGCTTCCAAGTTTGCCATACGTTCGTTTACAGAAGGTCTAATTTCGGAACTAAAAAATACTCAGATACAAGTTAGTTGTGTTCACCCGGGTGGCATTAAGACTAATTTAGTAAAATCTAGTATTGTTGGTGATATTGCCTATAATTCCATTTTAGAGCACGTGCAATCTAACACCGCAGAATTTGCAGCAAAAAAAATAATTTCGGGTATAAAGCAAAATAAAAAAAGAATTATTGTGGGTTTTGATGCTAAGATAGCATACCTTTTTTATAGTATCTTACCTCTTTCTTTATTCATATACTTTCAAGCTCTTTTTTTAAAACGCATTGAACGTAAGTTAAATTATAAATAAAAAGAAAAACTTATGCTATTCTATCGGAATTGTGTAGTATTTAAATCAGGAAAACAATGGGTTGTAATGTATTAATTATCAATAGATTAAAATATATAACCACATTAATGTATAACGTTAATGATTTTTATTATTATTACTTAAAATCTCAAATAAAAAAACAAAAATAAATCCAACAAAATGGCTGAAAACAAAAAACAACAAACCGCATTAGGCGACGTGGCAGCAAGGCAGCTGGCCATTGCAACACGTACAGTTCCTCAAATGGTTACTATCACTCCAAGATGGTTAACTCATTTATTACATTGGATACCAGTTGAATCTGGTGTTTATCGTTTAAATAAAGTTAAAGAGGGAAGTCAGATAGAAGTTGATTGCTCTCAACGCGATGAACGTGAATTACCTCATACATTTGTTGACTATATCGATAATCCGCGTGAATATAACTTAAGTGCTGTTAATACACTTGTTGATGTACATACTCGTGTATCGGATTTATACAGCAAACCATACAATCAAATTAGTGAGCAATTACGTTTGGCTATTGAAACTATAAAAGAACGTCAGGAGAGTGAATTAATAAATAATAAAGAGTATGGCTTACTAAACAGTGTCCATAAATCTCAAATTATTAAAACGAGAACAGGTGTAGCTACTCCAGATGATTTAGATGCATTATTAGTTAAAGTATGGAAAGAACCCGGTTTCTTTTTATTACATCCTGAGGCTATCGCAGCTTTCGGAAGAGAGTGTACGCGCAGAGGTGTACCCCCTCCAACTGTATCATTATTTGGCTCTCAATTTATAACTTGGCGCGGAGTTCCTTTAATTCCATGCGATAAATTACCTATCGTAAATGGTAAAACAAAAATATTATTAATCCGCACGGGAGAAAGCAGACAGGGAGTAGTTGGTTTATATCAGCCAAATTTACCCGGCGAACAAACGCCAGGTTTATCTGTACGTTTCATGGGTATAAATAATAAAGCAATTGCCTCTTATTTGGTTTCCTTGTATTGTTCTTTGGCGGTTTTAGTAGATGATGCTATAGCGGTTTTAGAAGATGTTGATGTTACTAAATATCACGAATACAACTACAAATAATTAACCCTAAAGAGTACTCACATTTTGTAAAAATTAGAACATGAATTTAGATAATATAAATACCAACGGATTTCCCGATGAAAAAGAGTTGCAAAAAATTGCGAATGATCTTTTTAAATCAGTTACCGGAGGTATACAAAATAAGAGTGAGTTTAATGAACAGATACACGATCAATTTCAAAATCATGATGCTTTAAAGCAAAACAACAGTGCTAATGATTTAGGCAAAATTTCCCCCAATTTAATTAATCAAAACCAATTGGGAATAGGCAAAGTGCCACAATCGGTTGCGGGGAGTGGCATATCCCCTTCTGCCATCAATCATCCCAGCGATTTTAGTATTGATGACCCCCAAACCAGTTTACCTGATCCACACTTTTACAATGGTCAGATTCCTCATTCGGTTGCGGGTAGCGGCAAGTCCCCATCATTATTAAATCAGCAGGAATCAAACTTTGGTCATGTATCCTCAGCAAACAGACTTCCGTTTGAATCTGAACAGCCCTTTGAGAAAGAGCTAAAAGAAGTATTAAATCACATCCATAGTTCATCTCCTACTTCTCAGCTACCTCATTTTTCTGCATTCGGAATTAATGAAAACTCTTATTATTTTTTAACCGGGCATAATCCTTTACAATATCCTAATCATTTACTTGCAGGTAATCATAAGAACGCTAACACACATGGTATTTCAAGTTATGTGAAACCTCCTTTCGACATTAATATTGTAAAAGCAGACTTCCCAATTTTAAAAGAGCATGTTAATGGTAAGCCCTTAATATGGCTTGATAATGCTGCAACCACTCAAAAACCTAAATTGGTTATTGAACGTATTAGTCATTTCTACGAGCATGAAAATTCTAACATACATCGAGCTGCACACGAATTAGCTGCTCGTTCTACCGATGCTTATGAATCAGCTCGACAAAAAGTACAACACTTTTTAAATGCGAGTTCTATCAATGAAATTGTTTTTGTTCGCGGCACTACCGAAGCTATAAATTTGGTTGCCCAAAGCTGGGGCAATCAGAATTTGAACTCCGGAGATGAAATTATTGTTAGCAACCTTGAACATCACGCTAATATTGTTCCATGGCAATTGCTAGCTGCCAAAAAGGATTTAAAAATTCGCGTTATACCGGTTGATGATGATGGACAAATTTTATTAGATGAATATGCTAAGTTATTCAACTCGAAAACAAAATTAGTTTCATTTACCCATGTTTCAAATGCATTGGGAACTGTTACTCCTGCTCAACAAATGATTGAGATGGCGCATGCAAATGGGGCTAAAGTTTTACTCGACGGTGCGCAATCGGTTTCTCACATGCGTGTTGATTTGCAAAAACTTAATCCGGATTTCTTCGTTTTTTCTGGTCACAAGGTTTTTGGACCAACGGGCATTGGTGTTTTATACGGCAAAGAGGATCTATTAAATACTATGCAGCCTTGGCAGGGTGGTGGTAATATGATAAAAGATGTAACTTTTGAACATACTGAATTCCACAATGCTCCCGGTCGTTTTGAAGCCGGAACAGGCAATATTGCGGATGCTGTAGGTTTAGGTGCTGCAATAGACTATGTAAACAAAATAGGTATTGATAACATCAACCACTATGAACACGGACTCTTAGTTTATGCAACAAACCTCCTAAAACAAGTAGCTGGTATCCGATTAATTGGAACAGCTGCCGATAAAGCAAGTGTTATATCGTTTACGCTAGATGGTTTTACTAATGATCAGGTGGGTCAGGAACTCAATAAAGAAGGTATTGCCGTAAGAACCGGGCACCATTGTGCTCAACCTATTTTAAGAAGATTTGGACTGGAAAGTACTGTAAGACCTTCATTGGCCTTCTATAATACATGTGCCGATATTGATACCTTAGTAACGGTTCTTCATCGTTTAACCAATAATAAAAAACGTAATTTCATTTTTTAATCATTATGGCCTCCCCTAATCAGGGAGGCCTTTTTATGCAATAACCGAATATTCTACCAGTTTAGTAGATTAAATAAAAAGAAAAAAAACTTCATCTCATCAAAAAAATAAACTAATGGGAAATGATACTAAACAAATTTCAACAGATACAACTAAAATAAAACTTAATGAGGATTGGGCTATAGTAATTATTGGTTGGTTTACTATCTGTATTCTTTTATTTGGGATACACCCCATATGGCCCATTTTTAGCTGGAAAAATTTAAATGAATTATTCTCAAATGTACTTCAAGCAGAGAATATAATTCGATTATTTATGTTGTATGGGTTTTTTTTGCCCCTAATATTTTTAACATTTAAACTTAAAGGGATACCATTTAAAAAAATAATACGCGGATTTAGTCTAGTTTTTATTATTACTATCTCTGCATTAATAATAGGAAATTATTCGAAATTAAAACATTATGGTTTAGAGCCCGTAATTTTTAGTTTACTAATTGGACTAACCATTAACAATATATTTAAAGTCCCTCAATGGCTAAAGGATTCTCTACAAGGTGAACTGTATACAAAAATTGGCCTGGTAATACTAGGCACCTCCATCATCTTTGGTGATATTATTAAATCGGGTATTCTGGGGTTAATTCAAGCTCTCGTAGTTGTAATATCGGTTTGGTACTTTGCATATTGGATTTGTAAAAAACTTAAAATTGATCATGAATTAACCATGATGTTGTCGAGCGCAGTTTCTATTTGCGGAGTTTCGGCAGCTATTGCTACTGCTGGAGCTATAAAAGGAGATACAAAAAAATTATCCTATATTATTTCATTAGTGCTGGTAACTGCAATACCCATGATAATTATTATGCCATTTGTTGCTAAATGGATGGGATTAAGCGAGGAAGTAACGGGGGCATGGCTAGGAGGCAGTATAGATACAACAGGAGCAGTAGTAGCCTCGGGTAGTATGGCCGGTGAAGCCGCTTTAAAAACATCTACAATCATAAAATTTTCTCAAAATATATTATTAGGTATCGCTGCTTTATTAATTTCTATATACTGGACTTATACAAAAAAAGAAACCGAATACGATAAACCGGGATTTAAATTATTGTGGGACCGATTTCCAAAATTTGTGATTGGTTTTATTTTCTCTTCCTTATTTTTTTCGATTGTTTTAAGCCCTGCTACTATAAACCATAGTAAAGACGTCTTAAAAAACACTCAAGGCTTTTGGTTTGCGTTAGCCTTTACTTGCATTGGATTAGAAACTAATTTAAAGGATCTGCTAAAGATAGATAGCGGTAAACCCATAGTTGCTTTTTTAACTGCACAGTTATTTAACGTTATTATCACCTTAGCACTTGCCTATTTATTGTTCTCCTAAATTTTATTAATCGTTTACGAACTTTCATTTAATATTCGAATTATTCTTAATAAAAAATTATTAATTGAATCAAATTATTAAAATTTAATAACTATTTACTGAAAAAATAAAAATTAACATACTTTTTTAATATTCTACTTGTTTAGTAGATTATTAATTATATATTTGCATTGCGAAATAGAGATATGCTATCTAAAAAATCAAAATATGCCCTTAAAGCACTTGTTGCTCTTGCTAAGCATAACAGGAATGGCTTGCCATTAAGGATAGTTGAAATTTCTGAAAAAGAGAATATCCCAAAAAAATTTTTAGAAGCCATTTTACTTGACTTAAAGAAACACCGCATTTTGGGGAGCAAAATGGGTATTAATGGAGGCTATTATCTCATCAGAAAACCAGAGGATCTAACCATAACAGAAATCATCAGATTAACAGATGGCCCTATAGCGCTTATCCCTTGTGCTAGTCTCTATTTTTACGAAAAATGTGACGACTGCGAAGATGAAGTTATTTGTAGTTTAAGAAAAGTAATGACCGACTTAAGAAAAGTTAGCCTAGATGTTTTAACAAATAATACCATTGCCGATCTTGTAAAGATTGAATCTCATTTAATTAAAACCAAACGTAAAAAATAAAATTTTTTTTGATAATTATCTACTATTTCTATAGATAATATCTGAAATAAATAATAAACAATAATAAATAAAACAATTAACTAAAAACTAAAAAAACTATGGCAATTAGATTAAATGACATCGCACCTGATTTTACTGCGGAAACCAATGAAGGAACTGTAAACTTCTATCAGTGGCTGGGCAACAGTTGGGGAGTATTGTTCTCACATCCTGCAGATTTCACTCCGGTATGCACAACAGAGCTTGGTACTGTTGCAAAATTAAATCAAGAATTTGAATCTAGAAACGTAAAGGTAATAGCCCTAAGCGTTGACGATGTAAATTCTCATAAAGAATGGATAAAAGATATTAATGAAACACAGAATACCGTTGTTAATTTTCCGATAATCGCCGATCCTGACTTTACAATCTCTAAGTTGTATGACTTTGTTCATCCAAATGCTTCAGACAAATTTACTGTTCGCTCTGTTGTTGTAATTGGACCAGATAAAAAGATTAAACTAATTATCACATATCCAGCTTCAACAGGAAGAAACTTTGATGAATTACTTAGAGTGATTGATTCACTTCAGTTAACTGCCAACTATAGTGTAGCAACACCAGCGAACTGGAAACACGGGCAAGATGTTGTTGTTGTGCCGGCTATAAAAACTGAAGATATTCCAGCTAAATTCCCTAAAGGTCATAAAGTAATAAAACCTTATTTACGAACAACTCCACAACCCAATATCTAAAATTTTACAGAAAAATATATTGGTTTAATGTTTAAGTACACTATGAAAAAACTAAAAAACATAAAATTAAAATCCTCGCTACGAAAAACAAATACCGACTGGTTTTTTAAAACGAAGGTCATAAAGAAACATTTGAACTATCCAAAACATATTCTTTCCATTACAATAGCATCATAATTTGCTTAATTACTTAACTAATATCCTGAAAAATATTTTCAGGATGATTTTAAAATAAAATAAATAACTATCTAAAAAAATTAAAATGAGTACTTCAAAAGAACAAGCCTTAAGATTTGAAACACTTCAGTTACATGCCGGACATGAAATAGATTCCCAAACCGGATCTCGCGCCGTGCCTATTTATCAAACAACTTCCTATGTGTTTAAAGACAGTAAACACGCTGCTAACTTATTTGGATTAAGAGAATTCGGAAATATTTATACCCGAATTATGAACCCTACTACTGATGTTTTTGAAAAACGGATAGCCGCTCTTGAAGGAGGTGTTGCCGCATTAGCAACCTCATCCGGTCAAGCAGCCCAATTTATAGCCTTAAATAATATTTTACAAAGTGGTGATAATTTTGTTAGTACCTCCTTTTTATATGGTGGTACATACAATCAGTTTAAAATTGCATTTAAACGTTTAGGTGTAGAAGCTCGTTTTGCAAAGGGAGACGAAGTTGAAGAATTCGAAAAGCTTATCGATACAAATACTAAAGCACTATATATGGAGACCATCGGTAACCCTAAATTTAATATTCCGGATTTTGAAAATATAGCAACACTTGCAAAAAAATACAATATCCCATTAATTGTTGACAATACATTTGGTGCTGCCGGTTATTTATTTAAACCTCTTAAACATGGGGCAGATGTGGTTGTAAGCTCTGCTACAAAATGGATAGGTGGACATGGCACAAGCGTTGGTGGTGTTATAGTTGACGGAGGAAGTTATGATTGGGGGAATGGAAAATTTCCTCAATTTACCGAACCTGCTGAAGGTTACCATGGCTTAAAATTCGCTGAAGTTTTTGGTGTTAACAACCCATTAGGACTTCCCAACATAGCTTTTATTATTCGCGCCCGAGTTGAAGGTCTCAGAGATTTTGGCACCTCCCTTGCTCCTCTAAATTCTTTTCTTTTATTACAAGGATTAGAAACCCTTTCATTAAGAGTTCAAAGACATGTGGATAATGCTTTGGAACTAGCTAAATGGCTACAAGAAAGACCGGAAGTGGAGTATGTAAATTATCCGGGGTTAGAAAATTCACCTTACCATAAACTTGCTAAAAAATATCTCACAAATGGTTTTGGAGGTGTATTATCTTTTAAATTAAAAGAGGGAAAAGCATCCGCTGATTTTCTTGTAAACAATTTAAAATTAATCAGTCATTTAGCTAATGTGGGCGATGCTAAAACCTTAATCATACACCCTGCCACTACTACTCATGAGCAGTTGAGCAGCGAAGAACAATTGCATGCAGGTGTTGAGCCAGGTTTACTTCGTGTATCGGTTGGTATAGAACATATAGAAGATATTAAAAATGATCTTGCTGTTGCATTAGAAAAACTAAATAAAATTAGCAGCAAAGAACTAGAACTTCTTCTTAATTAATCTAAAAGGGCCCTTTTTCTAAATCATTAAGTTTGAACAAAGGGCTCTTTTTTTTAAAAAATTACTATCTAAAATAAATGAAAAAAGTTTTTTTAAGTGAGGTAGGTCCAGAGATATCTAATATCATTTATAGTTTTTGGAGAGCTCATGAGGAATTAGAAGGTGTTAAATACAGTAGTGTTTTAAGTAAGTTAAACACCTGTTTAGATTTGGGTATCAACACCTTTGATCATGCCGATATATATGGTGATTATCAAATAGAAGAGTTATTTGGAAAAGCCCTTAAAGAGAGTGCCGCACGAAGAGAAGATGTAGTAATTATAACGAAGTGCGGTTTAAATGTGGTAGATCATTTAAAAACCTCTTATCGCATCAGGCATTATGATAGCAGTCCAGAACATATTATCGAAAAAGTAGAATGCTCCCTATATAATTTCCAAACCGACTATATTGATGTACTCCTATTAAATCATTTCGATCCATTAATTGATGCAGATGAAACAGCATTAGTTTTATCGAACTTGGTTAAGAGTGGGAAAGTTAAATACATTGGTGTTGCAAATTATACGGTACAACAGTTTAAATTACTGCAATCGAGATTACATATTCACTTACTAACAAATCTTATTGAATTAAACGTACTAAATACTAAGGCAATAACCGATGGTACAATAGATTTTATTAAACAACAACGATCCCGCTTAATGGCTTGGTCTCCTTTAGCCGGTGGCAGATTGGTTGATAAGAATGATGATTCAACTTTTAATATTAGAAACACATTAAATAGAATTGCTGAAAAATATGAAATAAATGAGGAACAACTTGCCATTGCTTGGCTTGTTAATTTAGGTGTCCTTCCTATTGTTGGCAGCAACAATGCTTCTAAAATTAAAAATGCAACTTCTGCGGTTGAGATCAAACTCGACAGACAAGACTGGCATGAAATATACTTCTCTTCACTAAACAATTAATCCAGACTTTAATTATAAAAAAATTTAACTATCTATAATACTATGAATACCAAACTTTACATATACAAATTAAAATCCCCTCACAACGAAGGTTCCAGTATTTTATTTAGTGCCTTGGCAGAAAACGAAGAAATAGCAAAGTCTCTAATATTAAACAAAGTAATTAATGAGATATACAAAATTGAACTTAAAGAATTATTTGCTGATAAGAACACTCAACCCTTAATCTATGAGAATGGCGATGTATTTATTCAGCTATTAGGTGATGTTAAGTTATTTACACAATAGTAAAATAAATAACGCTTTTACTTAACCTATAATGTGCCTTTAGGATAATCGTATAAAATAAAAAATAAGCATAATAAGAAACTTTACTAATCTCACTTTCCATTTTTAATACAATTATAAATAAACGTGATTAATCAGCCAGCATATACAATCAATCAACTCGTACTATACTTTCTTAAGCTGGGCACCACTGGTTTTGGTGGCCCAATTGCATTAGTAAGCTCTATGCATCAACATTTGGTTGAAGAAAAAAAATGGATTAGTGAAGAAGATTACAAACAAGGCTTGGTTTTATCACAACTAGCTCCCGGTCCTTTAGCAGCTCAATTAGCTATTTATATCGGATACATACATTATCGTATAATTGGAGCAACATTAGCCGGAATTGCCTTTGTTCTTCCCTCATTTATAATGGTTTTAGCTTTAGGCTGGGTTTATATAAGGTATCAAGGAATGAACTGGATTCAAACCGCTTTTTACGGAGTGGGTGCGGCTGTAATTGGCATAATTGGAGTAAGTAGTTATAAACTCACAATAAAGACAATAGGCTCCAATTGGTTTATGTTATGCCTTTTTTTATTGAGTGCATCGATAACCTTATATCTTAAAGAGGAAAACATCCTGGTAATTATATACTCAGGTTTAATTTACATGTTTGTAAAAGCACCTCCGAAAATAAAAATAGAACCCCCCTTTGTATTTGTGCCAATTGTAAGCATACTTAGTAATTTAACTTTCAATAGTAAATGGGCAAAAATAGCCTGGTTTTTTACTAAAGCCGGTGCATTTGTATTTGGAAGCGGCTTAGCCATTGTACCCTTTTTATATGGTGGAGTTGTAAAAGAATACCAATGGCTTAACGAACAACAGTTTTTAGATGCAGTGGCTGTTGCCATGATAACCCCCGGTCCTATAATTATAACGGTTGGGTTTATAGGTTATTTAATTGATGGCTTATCTGGAGCTATAGTCGCATCGCTGGCTACCTTTATTCCGTGCTACTTATTTACAATAATACCAGCTCCTTATTTCAAAAAATATGGAGAACATCCCTCCTTAAAGGCCTTTATTGATGGGGTTACTGCAGCGGCCATAGGCGCCATAGCGGGTGCTGTTATCATACTTGGATCAAAACAATTAACAGATATTACAAGCATTACAATTACACTAATATCCATCTTAATGCTTATCCTATTTAAAAAAATAAAAGAGCCTTATCTAATTGTGGCAGCAGCCTTAATCGCATTTTTAATTAAACTTCTATAAGCTGAACAGTTAAACTATTTAATTATTAAAGTAAATCCCATCCGTCATAAAGGCTTTCGCTCCAATTTGGGACTTGCACCTTTATTGGTGAGCATGATTTAATTCATAAATTCCTGCCCCCATTTATAAAGTGAAGTAATACTAGGAAGCAATTTTTTACCCTTCATAGTTAAGGTATATTCAACTGTTGAAGGTACTGTTGCAAAAACTTCTCTTGTAATAATACCATTAGTTTCCATATTTTTTAGCTCCTTAACTAGCATCCTCGTATTTATTCCTTCTACATTTCTTTCTATTTCTTTAAATCTCAATTTTCCCTTCGATAAATGATAAATAATTGGCATCGCCCATTTTCCACCTATTATGTCCAAAACTTCCTTTAGCGAACAGGTTTTTTCGGAAATCTTACTTTTTTTATTGGCCATCACTTACTGATTTTATTAAATACTTTATTATATGTTACTACTATACATTAGTGTAACTACTTGCAAAAGTAAAGTATTGAGATTAGCTTTGCAACAAACCTTTAAAACCGATGAGTGGTAATATCAATTATCCATTTCTAATACTATAAAATTGCTTACAGAAAGAAAAATTCTGAATGAAGATTCAGTAAAGGTTTATATAATTTTTGCCGAATCGCTAGAAGGATGGAAAAATCCTATGACCGAAGATGGTAAAACCGTTTTACTAAAACATTATGCCTGGTTAGCAGAATTAAAATCTAATTGAAAACTATTACTTGCCGGACCTACTTATGTTGAACTGATTTCAACAAGTAAAATTAACCCAATAGGACATATTACGGGAGTCATTATGCTAAATGTAAAATCAAGAGAAGAAGCGGTAGAACTGGCTTTTAATGATCCGTTTCATTTGAATGGTTTTCGAAGAAACAAAGTGCATTCTTTTAAAATCACTATTACTGATAATTCTCTATTTGAACAATTAAATCGATTAACAAAATAATTTTTTAAAACTTAAAACTTTAAAACATGAACAGAATATTAGTAATCTTAACAATCGATACAGAAAATCTTCCGGCAAATTTTCAGGAAATTATAAAACATGAACGCGAAGTGGTAGCCAAATGGAAGGCAGAAGGGTTTCTAGACCAATTATTTTTAAGACAAACTAAAAATGGAGCAGTACTTATTTTTAAAGATATTGATGAAGTTAAGGTGAATGAATTAATGCCTAAATTACCTCTTTATCAATTAAAAAAATCAATAGAAGTATTTCCTTTAATTAAGGATAAAGAATTTTAATAAAGGAAGGATTAAAAATTTGAATCTTGATTTTTCATGACTCGGCTTCCAAGCTCGAGCTGGTAACGACTTAAAATAAACAGAATCTTATTTAACGACACCTTATCAAACCAAAAACCCCTGATAAATAACGCTTTATCAGGGGTTTTCCGGTTAAGTACCCTGCGGGTTGGATTTATCGAACTTTTTGGAAGATTTTGAAGCGATACGAACCCTAATATAGTTAGAATCTTAAGAATCTACGGTGCACCGTAGATTTGTATTCAGAATAACCCAAGAATTTATAGTTTTTTTACTGTTGTTACCCTGTTTAAAATTTTTAAGTAGTTGGATTAATAGGCTCAGTGATGTTGTTAAATTCGGTTCGCTACCATCCATGCCTTTTTATTTAGCCTCATTATTTCAAATTCATTTAATTTAATTGCCCCTCCAACTTCAATCCCTCTTATTCGCTTTAGAGTAATTTTTATGCCCATTTTTCTAAAATGATACTCTACAAAATGAGCGCCAATAATTTTGTACCAACCGGCTTTGGTGTAACAAAAAAGGTTGGAACGTGATTTTCATGTGATTTTTCCGGGATATTCACATTGTTTTCACGTTTTGCTAATTTCTTAATCGCTTTGCGATCAATATAAGCGTTGTGCCTGAAAGGTCTGAGCAGAATTTTTTGAAATGTTTATGAAAGATTTTTGATCATGGCATAAAGCATTCTTGAAAGTTCATCTGCTTTAGTGATAAAGGCATCTAACTCTTCTTTGCTTAAGGTTTCTTGTTCACACAAAATATCAAATATTGCAACGCATTCAAATACTGAGCCACGAGATGTTACAAAATAATTTTTTCTATCTGGCTTAGAGAATTTGCCGGAACCTTCTGCAATATTTAATATTACGCTAAATGAAGCTCTGCCAAGTTGATCTTTTACGTAACTATCAAGTTTTCTATTCAGAATTAGTCCTTTGCAATCAAGATGAAAAACTTTGGCTTTTTTTATATACTTCCAGTTTTTGAAAATCGAACATTTCTTTTAATCTTTAATTTAAGAGCGAGAAACATTATGAGAATGAAGAAAAATCAGAGTTCGAAACTTCGCTTTCGCTCTGTTTCTCACTCTGATTTTGTACCCAGAGCCGGGGTCGAACCGGCATATCCGTGAAGATACTGGTGTTTGAGACCAGCGCGTCTACCGATTCCGCCATCTGGGCAAGTTATTGAAAATCATTGATTTAGCTAATTAACAAGGTAAACATGAATTCAATGCCTCAAAACTACACATTATTTCGAAATCAACAAATGCTTGTTCATTTTTTTGGGTTTTTTAGCCTTTTTATGTACCTTTGCACCCTTATAAATAGGGACTAATGGCTTCGCAAATAAAATTCTTCTCAGGAACCTCCTCCTACTATGTGGCAGAGAAAATTGCCCAAAGTTACGGACAAGAGCTCGGAAAAGTTACCGTTTCGCGTTTCAGCGACGGTGAATTCCAACCTTCTTTTGAAGAAACGGTTCGTGGTTGCGATTTATTTATTATTCAAAGCACTTTCCCGCCTACTGATAATTTATTCGAATTGCTTTTAATGGTAGATGCCGCCAAAAGAGCTTCTGCCCGAGAAGTTATAGCCGTTATGCCTTATTTTGGTTATGCACGCCAAGATCGAAAAGACAAACCGCGTGTTGCTATTGGCGCTAAAATGGTATCTAACCTTTTGGCAGCTGCTGGTGTAACCCGTGTAATGACTATGGATCTTCATGCCGATCAAATCCAGGGATTTATTGATGTTCCGGTAGATCACTTGTATGCTTCAACAATATTTTTACCCTATATAAAAAATTTAAACTTACCTAACTTAACCATTGCCGCCCCTGATATGGGTGGAAGCAAACGTGCCAATGCATACGCTAAACACCTTAATTGCGATATCGTTATTTGCTACAAACAACGTTCTAAGGCTAACGTGGTAGATAGCATGACCGTTATAGGTGATGTTGAAGGAAAAGATATTGTTTTAGTGGATGACTTAGTTGATACTGCAGGCACATTAACTAAGGCTGCAGACATGATGCTAGATCGCGGTGCTAAATCGGTTAGAGCTGTTTGTACACACCCCGTTCTATCTGGAAATGCCTACGAAAGAATTGAAAAATCAAGAATTGCGGAACTATTAGTTACAGATACTATTCCTTTAAAACAACAAAGCCCTAAAATAAAAGTAATAAGTGTGGCCGATTTATTTGCCGATACCATTCGTAAAATTTCACAACACGAATCTATCAGTAACAATTTTATAATGTAATTTTTTAAATAATAAATAACCAAAAAACAAAACAAAATGAAACAAGTATCTTTGAGCGGTGTGTCTAGAACACACGTAGGGAAAGTGGATGCGAAATCAAGCAGAAACGAAGATTTAATTCCGGCAGTTGTATACGGAGGTAAAGAACAAAAGCATATTAAAATTGCTTACATAGATTTACACAAAGTTTTATATAGCCCCGATGTATATCAAGTAAACTTAAGTATCGACGGTGCTTCCTCTGTACCAACTATCGTTAGAGAAATTCAATTTCACCCGGTAACTGATAAAATTTTACACGTAGATTTCTTAGAGTTGGTTCCAGGAAAAGAAGTGGTAGTAGAGATTCCGTTAAAATTTGTTGGAACTTCTCCGGGCGTTTTAGCTGGTGGTAAATTAATTAAGAGCATGCGTAAAGTCAAAGTAAAAGCCACTGCCGAAAATATGCCGGAAGCTGTAACAGTTGATATCAGTTCTTTAAACATTGGCTCTACCTTAAAAATTAAACAAATAGATCTTAAAGGAGCAAAACTGGTAGATACTCCAGAAAGAGCAGTAGCTGCTGTTAATGCTACTCGTAATACTCAACAGGCTGCAGCAGATGCTGCTCCTGCAAAGGGTGCTAAAAAATAATTGTACTTTTTAACAATTTTAAACCCCGTTAATCAACGGGGTTTTTTATTTTATTAAAATCTATTTAATAAATTAGAAAATGAAATTTTTAATTGCGGGACTTGGAAATATTGGAAAAGAATATGATCAAACCCGACACAACATCGGTTTTACCATATTAGATGAATTAATAAAAGATCAATCTGTTCAATTTAGAAATGATCGATTAGCAGAAGTTTGTGAGATTAAACACAAAGGACGTACCCTTGTCTTAATTAAACCTACTACTTATATGAATCTAAGTGGAAAAGCGGTTCAGTATTGGTTAAATGCAGAAAAGATTCCTCCTGAAAACTTACTTGTAATTCTTGATGATCTGGCACTGCCCGTTGGCACTCTTAGACTTAGACCGGGAGGTAGTGATGCCGGACATAATGGTTTAAAAAATATAAACCTCGTATTAGGCCATCAAAACTACCCACGCCTTCGTTTTGGTATTGGAAATAATTATCCTAAAGGAAAACAAGCTGACTTTGTTCTTAACCCTTTTAATAAAGAAGAACAATTAATTTTACCGGAAAGAATAAAACTAGCTTGCGAAATTATTAAAGCATTTTCAGCTATTGGAATACAAAACACGATGAATTTGTACAATAACAAATAATGATAAGAATACATATTATACTATTTTTATTAATTGCCATTAATTCTCCCTTGTTGGCTCAACTGCCTGAGCCCCCTGTAGCACCGAAAAATTCTTATCAATACATTATACACGGCGACACCATTACTGATAACTATTATTGGTTGCGCGATAAATATAATACAGAGGTCGTAAATTACCTTTACAGCGAAAATGCTTATGCTGACAAAATAATGGAAAATAGTGCTACGCTCCAGAAAATTCTTTATGAAGAATTTAAAAATGCGCGAAGTGAAAACAAATCATCTAAACCACGTAAGCTTAAAGAATATTATTTTTATACCGTAAACGAAAAAGGCAAGGAATATCCAAAGCTATGCAGAAAAAAAGATTCGCTGTCGGCTAAAGAAGAGGTTTATCTTGATCTTAATATACTATCGGAAGAATTCACCTATTTTACTTTGCGTATTAATGCTTTTAGCTTCAATCAACAGAAATTAATTTACGGTATAGATGACAAAGGAAATAACCTTTCCCATTTATATTTTAAGGATCTTGAAAACAACCGCGTAACTGACTTAAAGATAGACTCGGTTGTGGCCCTCGAGTGGTTTAATGATAATCAGGCCTTTTTATACATTAAAGCTGAGCCCAAAACACTTCGCTCCTACAAAGTATATAAACATTATTTGTTTAGCGAAAAACCCGATTCGTTGATTTACCACGAAACAGATAAAACACTATCAGTGTCTATAGAAAAAACATTATCGGAACAATACCTCCTCCTCGAAACCGGAAACTCCGTTTCTAATCGAATATCCTATACTTCAGCACTAAGTGCTTATAATAATTTTACCCTTTTTAAAGAACGTAACGAAGAAGTTAGATATAGTTTTAGTCATTTTGGTGGCAACTATATTTACATCAAAACCAACGAAAATGCTCCTAATACCAAACTTCTCCGATTAAATATTAAGAATATTACGCGTCCTGATCTGGCGGAGAGTGTAATTCCCTATAATCCAAACAAGATTTTAGGTAATATACTTGTCCTCGAAAAATTTCTTGTTTATGAGGAATCGGAGAAGATGAATAATTGTATTATAATCAAAAATCTTGAGACCGGGAAAAACGATACTATAAATGGGAAAATAAACTTCAACTCAATTAACTTTAGTGTAGAGGATTTTAATTATATGCGAACTAATCACCTCATTATTAGTGAACAAAATCTAATAACACCCAACGTTTCGTATAGTTACTCTATAAACGGTAAAACTATTACTATTATTGAGAAAGACACTCTAGCTAACAATTATAACCCTGATCTGTACATCACAGAAAGGTTTTTAGCAAAATCAGCAGATTCTACATTAATTCCCTACACATTATGCTATAAAAAAGGGTTGAAGAGAGATGGAAATAATCCCTGCTTAATTACTGGCTATGGCTCATATGGCTCCAGTACATTACCCTTTTTTAACTCTAACCTGATTCCACTTTTAAACCGAGGTTTTGTTTTTGTTCAGGTTCATATTAGAGGTGGATCTGAATTAGGTCGCTATTGGTACGACGAAGGAAAGATGCTAAAAAAGAAAAATACTTTTAATGATTTTATTGCCTGTACCGAGGATCTTATAAAAAACAAATTTACCTTGCCGGCTAAGATAGCTATAAATGGCGGTAGTGCCGGGGGCTTATTGATGGGTGCAGTAAGCAATATGAGGCCTGATTTATATAAATGTGTTGTGGCTGATGTTCCTTTTGTAGATGTTATGAATACCATGTTGGATGAAACACTTCCCTTAACGGTTGGTGAATTTAACGAGTGGGGTAATCCAAAAATTAAAAAATATTACCACTACATGAAATCTTATTCGCCATACGATAATGTATCACAAAAAGATTACCCTTCTATGCTTATAACCGGTGGCTATAATGATGCTCAAGTTTCGTACTGGGAGCCCGCAAAGTGGTGTGCAAAATTAAGAGCAAACAAAACTGATTCTAACCAGCTGTTACTGAAAATTAATATGGATGCAGGGCATGGCGGTTCTTCGGGAAGATACAATGCAATAAAAGAAGCCGCATTTAAATATGCTTTTATAATGAAACAATTAGGTATAAAAGAAGATTATATAACGTTTAGAGGACTTGTATCAGATATTAACGGCGAGCCTATTCCTTATGCACACGTTGCTATTGAAGGAACAAACAAGGGAACATTAACCAATTTTAATGGCGAATTTGAATTAGAGCTTAATCTGGATAAAAATCCAACACTTGTATTTCAGACGCTTGGATTTAAAACCGAAAAAATTAAATTATCCATCAAAACACCTGTTCAGGATTTTATTATTAAGCTTAAAACCGAAGACTATCAGCTTAAACCCGTGGTGATTAAAGCAAATGCCAAAGACCCCGCCTATGAAATTATGCGCAATGCCATAAACAATCGCAAGAAGAATTTAGAAAAATCATCCACCTTTGTATGTGATGTTTACATCCGAAGCACCGTTAAACTTATTGATCTCCCTAAAAAAATTCCTGCTTTCATAAAAATTGATATGGCAGATACCGTTAGAGGAATTATGTATCTCTCCGAATCAGTTGCTAAATATGCCAAACAACCCCCCTCCAATACCAAGGAAGAAATGATGGCCTCTAAAGTTGCAGGTATGCGCAAGGGATTTAGCTGGAACAGGGTGTCTGATATCCTTCTTAATTTTTATGAGCCGAACATTAAAGTAAATTATTCGGAACGCCCTTTTGTATCTCCATTATCTCCTTTAGCCATGGGAGTTTATAAATTTAAATACCTAGGAGGTTTTTTAGCAGATGGTAAAATGGTAAATAAAATTGAAGTAATTCCTCGTATTAAAGGAGACCCTTTGTTTTGTGGCCAAATATATATAAGTGATGATGATTATCAGATTTATTCAACCGACTTATACTTAACTAAAGAATCAGGTATCGAGTTTACTGACACACTCAGAATAAAAGAAGAATTTCTGAAATCAGAAAATGGAAATTATTTATTGTCTAAAGTACAATATAAAGCTTCTATAGGTTTTATGGGATTTAGAGCCAGCGATGTTATGGTGGCCAGTTTATTAAATTATAACCTTACCCCTAGTTTTGCAAAAAAATATTTTGGTTATGAAGTGTTTAAAATTGCAAAAGAAGCCAATAAAAAAGATACTCTTTTCTGGAATACCAGCCGACCGATTCTTTTAACTGCCGAAGAAGAGAAGCATTACGTAAAACAAGATTCAATCTCTATTATTAAGGCTTCTAAAGAATATAAAGACTCGCTGGATGATAAAAGAGCCAAACTAAAAGCAGGTAATTTACTATTTTCCGATTATGATTTTTACAGCAGAGCTCAAAAAAAGAGTATCGGATTTGGCGCCATATTAAAGGGACTTAGTTTTAATACCATAGAGGGGATTAACTATAAAACCTATTTTGAATACAGAAAATGGTCAGACAGTGCCAGAGGATATAATATTAATATATCTCCCGGTTATGGTGTTGCAAATAAAACATTTTATTCTACTGTAAATTTTGGAACTACGCTAAATAAAGATAAAAATTACACCATCAATATTAGTGGCGGAAGAAATCTAAAACAATATAACAATGCTGAGCCAATTGGAAACCTTGTAAACACAGGTTATACGTTGCTTGATGAACGAAATTTCCTTAAATCGTATTTAAATGACTTTGCTAAAGTAAAAATTTATGGTAATGGGTTTCCGGGGTTCGACTTCTCCACCTCGCTATCTTATATCGAAAGAACACCAATTAAAAATAACAGCGATTTTAAATTAATAGATAAACCTTTCCGCGATTATACTTCAAACAATCCACTTAAACCATATACTGACGCATATGCGTTTACTAAACACAACCTAATAAAGTTCGATTTTAATGGCCGCTTTACTCCAAAATTAAAATACGAAACCATAGGTGAACGCAAACGGTACTTACCCGAAAAACAACCCGAATTTTATTTTTCATTAAAGGCTGGAATTGGACTTAAAGATCAATTTAATTTTGTTCAACCAAAAATTGGTATTGGAAAAGATTTCGATTTTGGTTTATTCGGATTTTTGAAAACAGATATAAGAGCAGGCTCAACATTTGGAAACAATATCCAGTTTATCGACTTTTCTCACTTCTTTGGTAACCAAACGATTATTCTGAATCCACCCTACTCTGAATTTTCAGATGTAAGAGGAACCCGACAAGAGATAAATAATTTTCATACATTACCGTATTACAGTTTCAGCACCCGAAATTCTTACCTCGAAATTCATACACAATATAACTTCAGAGGTTTTGTTATAGGAAAAATTCCACTTATTAGAAAAACTAAACTATATGAAGTTGCAGGTGCAAATCTGTTACTAAGCAACAAGCAGTCTTTTTATGAAGTATATTTTGGTTTAGATAACATCATAAAAGCATTTAGAGTTGATTTTGCATCGAATATTACCAACGGTAATTTTAATGCCTTTAATATCAGGTTTGGGTTTAGGCCCGGAGTATTCTTCTGATAAATAAAATAAAATTTAAGTTATAAAGTTTGTATCGGCATGTTTTTTAAATTTAGAAAAGTTTAACTCCTCTTCTATTTTCTCAAATTCAATAAACAGATGAATGCCAGTAAGTATCTTAAAGTTTAAATTCAATTTATAAATTTCCTCATAAATAGCTTTTATCTCAACTAAATAAGGATTATTCTTTTTCTTTCGCAAATTTTTTCGCAATGTTATTATATTAGATATCCATATAGAAGGATAGCACCATAACGTTAGTAAAAATGCTGTTCCGTTTATTCTACCCGGATGTATTTTATCAATATTAAATCCACTTAAACGACCAAAGGTTCTTAATTTTTGAATCCCTAGTAAAAATAAATGTCCATAATACATTTCTCGTTTATCATCTGCAAACCAAAGATCGTCAACCTCGTTTGGAGGCATTATCTTATTAAAATATTCGCTTTCTGTTAACAGATAACTTAATTTGGCCTTAAGATTGGAATAGTTAGGAGTAGTAATGATTAATTTTCCTCCGGGTTTTAAAACTCTGTAAAACTCCTTAAATGCCTTTAACTGATCGGGCATGTGTTCTATACCTTCCTGACAAATCACTACATCAGCAACTGCATCCTCAAGAGGTATGCGTTCATTCAAGTTGCAATAAACACAATTGATGCCGTCTACCTTAAAAAATTCCGGAAACAAATCTAAAGCAATTACATTTGCGCCAACTTTTTTAAGAGATTCGCTTGTAATTCCGGTTCCGGCAGGAACATCCACAACTGTTAGTCCGTTGTAAAAAGCCGCATTATCCTGAATATGCTTATTTACATACCACTTTATATCTTTTGTTCCTGAAAAGTACATAATACGATTTGGCTAGTTTAGCGTTTTTTTTAAATGAAAGAACCAACTACAACAATTCAATTATCCCGTTATAGATAATTAATACTTTATTCTATAGGCTTAGCATATGTGTTAACATCCTTATCACTAATAGACTTGCCGCCCAAGATTAATAGTCGTTCAACTACATTTCTTAATTCACGTATATTTCCAGTCCAGTTGTGTTTTTGTAATTCTTTGATCGCATTATCGGTAAATGATTTAACCGGCCAACCATTTTCTTCACTAATTAGTTTAGAAAAATGCAAAACCAGAAGAGGTATATCATCTTTACGTTCGTTTAACGATGGTACACTAATTGGAATAACGCTTAAACGATGAAATAAATCTTCTCTAAAACGACCCTCTTCTATTTCCTTTCTTAAATTTTTATTAGTTGCCGCGATAACCCTAACATTTACTTTTATCTCTTTGTCGCCACCAACACGCATAATTTTATTTTCCTGTAAAGCTCTTAAAACCTTAGCCTGAGCAGAAAGACTCATATCGCCAATCTCATCTAAAAATAAAGTTCCTCCCTCAGCCAATTCAAACTTACCTTTACGTTGGGCGATTGCAGAAGTGAAAGCGCCTTTCTCATGTCCGAATAATTCACTTTCTATTAATTCGGATGGTATAGCTGCGCAATTTACTTCAACCAATGGCATTGCGGAGCGCGGACTTTTTTCGTGTATCCAGCGCGCAACAAGTTCTTTTCCGGATCCGTTTTCGCCGGTAACCAATACTCTGGCATCTGTTGGGGCTACTCGTTCTATTAGCTCTTTTATATTTTGGATAGCAGGTGATTCGCCAACCATTTCAAAGGTCTTATTAATTTTCTTTTTTAATGACTTTGTTTCAGACACTAATTGTTTTTTATCCAGTGCATTCCTAACCGTAACTAATAATCGATTCATATCAATAGGCTTTGCAATATAATCGTATGCGCCTTTTTTAAGGGCTTCCACAGCCGTATCAATATTACCATGACCACTAATTAAAACTACAGGAGTATCCGGAGTTATGCTGATAATACGATCCAGCACTTCCATTCCATCCATTTTAGGCATTTTAATATCTGATAATATCAAATCATACTTGTTCTTTTCAATAAGCTTTACACCTTCCGAACCATCAGAGGCATCATCCACAATAAATTTTTCATATTCTAAAATTTCCCTAAGCGTATTGCGTATTGCACGCTCATCATCTATTACTAAAATCTTTTGCATTATTTTTCTATTATTTGGTTCTGAATTGCCCACAAAACGCCCTCTTTAAGAGAGAATGTTGACAAACGTATTTCGTTTATTTTAAAATTATCTACTACATACCTAATTAGCAATGATGCAATTACAATCATGTCTACACGCATTGCAATTAAACCCTTTATATCCGCACGCTCCTTGCGATTAGAGCTGATAAAAAGATTATACGTATCATTAAACTGCTCCATTGGGAAAACAAAAGTAGTAGCTCCATTTAATGTTTTGCCGTTGTAATATCTGTTCAGTATTACATCTGCATAAGAATCAAAGGAACCTGATGAACCTACCAAAACATCAATCTGATATAGTTTTACAGCTTCTTTAAGTTCAGTAAGTTGATTCTCCATATAATTAAATACTTCCTCTATTTCGAGTGGAGATATGGGTTCGGATGGTTTAAATCTTTCAAGTAAACGTGCCGCTCCAATTTCAAAACTTTTTTTCCAAAAAATCTGAGAATTGTTAGCAATAATAAATTCTGTACTTCCACCGCCTATGTCCATTATTAATAAAGGCTTTTCTCCCAGGTCCAAGGCTCGTCTTACTCCATAATAAATTAACTGTGCTTCGGTATCGCCACTAATTACTCGCACTTTCCAATTAAAAAAAGTTTCTACTTGCTGAACAAAATTATTTCCATTTTGTGCATTCCGAATAGCAGAAGTAGCGAAAAGATATACATCGTCTACCCTCCAATCGTTAGTTATTTGCTTGAATTGATCAAGTGCCTCAATTCCTCTTCGGAAAGGTTCGGGTGCAATAAAGCCGGAATTAATTCCGCCTTCACCCAATTTAACTGCAATTTTAGTTTCGACCAATCGATTAAAATTACCTTTAAGATCTGTTTGTCCAACAATAATATTAAATGTATTGGTTCCTAAATCTATAACTGCAATTTTCTTCATAAATTAAAATAAGGTAGAACCATTATTTCTACGGGGCATTTTACCTAAGTGTCTGTAGGCTAAATCCGTTACTTCTCGTCCGCGGGGTGTTCTCATTAAATAACCTTCCTGAATTAAGAAAGGTTCATAAACTTCCTCTATTGTGCCTGCTTCTTCTCCTACAGCGGTAGCAATGGTATTAATACCAACGGGGCCACCTTTAAATTTTTCAATCAGCACAGTTAAAATCTTATTGTCCATTTCATCAAAACCGTGCTCATCAACATTTAGTGCATTTAAAGCATACTTGGCTATTTCAACATCAATTGTACCATTACCTTTAATTTGAGCAAAATCCCTAGTTCTTCTCAGCAAAGCATTAGCTATTCTTGGTGTTCCACGACTACGGCGGGCAATTTCAAAAGCAGCCTCCTCAACAATGGGAACAGAAATAATAGAAGAAGAACGTTCTACAATACCGGTAAGTAATTTAGAGTCATAATATTCTAAGCGGCTGTTAATGCCAAAACGGGCTCTTAGCGGTGAAGTTAGAAGTCCGCTGCGGGTAGTAGCCCCAATTAAAGTAAAGGGATTTAACTTAATCTGAACAGAACGGGCGTTTGGCCCCGAATCAATCATAATATCTATTTTATAATCCTCCATGGCCGAATAAAGGTATTCCTCCACAACCGGACTTAAACGATGAATTTCATCTATAAATAAAACATCGTTCGACTCCAAATTAGTAAGCAGGCCGGCTAAATCTCCCGGTTTATCCAATACAGGGCCCGAGGTAAGTTTTAAATTGACACCCAGTTCGTTAGCCACAATATGAGCTAACGTTGTTTTGCCTAATCCGGGTGGGCCGTGCAACAAAACATGATCCAGTGCTTCGCCTCTTAATTTTGCTGCCTTTACAAATACAATTAAATTATCAATTAATTTTTGCTGCCCTAAAAAATCATCGAATGCTAATGGGCGCAATGCCCTTTCAAATTCCCTTTCTGAATTTGATAAATTATCATCATCGGCATCTAATATAGGATTCATTTAAAAAGTGTTGTATCCAAATTTACACTTTTAATTGGGTTTTAAATAGTGATTAAAGGAAAGCCATCAAATAAAAATAAAAGTTTTGCCATTATTTTAAACTAAATTTGGATATGAAAAAACACGATTCTGCTCAAGAAGCTTTTGGTAGACTTTTGGTTATAATGGACGAATTGCGAGAGCAATGTCCATGGGATAAAAAACAAACATTACAAAGCCTAAGACACCTTACTATAGAAGAAACATACGAACTGGCTGATGCCATCCTTCAAAACGATTTACCCAATATTAAGAAAGAGATTGGAGATGTATTGCTTCACCTCGTTTTTTATGCACGCATTGCCTCCGAGACCAATGAATTTAACATGACCAATGTTATTGAAGCCTTATGTAAAAAATTAATAGACCGCCACCCCCATATATATGGAGATGTAAAAGTTAAGGACGAGGAAGAAGTAAAACAAAATTGGGAAAAGCTAAAATTAAAGGAAGGGAATAAATCGGTATTAGCGGGTGTTCCAACTTCTTTACCAGCATTAATTAAAGCGATGCGCATTCAGGAAAAAGCCAGGGGTGTTGGATTCGATTGGGAGCAAAAAGTACAAGTTTGGAATAAAGTTGAGGAAGAATTAGAAGAATTTAAAGCAGAAGAAAAAATAGAAAACAACTTAGAAAAAGCGGAAGCTGAATTTGGTGATTTATTATTTGCATTAGTAAACTATGCCCGCTTTTGTGGTATTAATCCGGAGGATGCTCTGGAGAAAACAAACCGTAAATTTATAAGGCGTTTTACTTTTATGGAAGAACAAGTTGCGGCTCAAAACAAAATATTAAGCCATTTAAGTTTAGATGAAATGGACGTTTTTTGGAATAATGCCAAAGAAAAAGGGTTATAACTTATCGGGATTAATTAATATTATCCGTTTAATTGCTAAAGTAACGCCACAAACAATAACAAGGTTAAAGCAACACTAGTGCCCATAAAAATAGCGGTACCTTTAACCAGATTTTTTCTTCTTAATTCGTGTATCTTATTTTTATAACCCTCTTCGTACATACGTGCATCCACATTGGCAGGCATTACTCCCGGCCTTATGGGGTCTGGTTTTATTAATAATAAAGCAGGTGTAAATAAACCTAAACATCCCGATGCAAAACACGACATGGCCGCATAACCATTTCTATCAAATCTTTTTAAAGCAGCTTGTTGTCCCAAAGTATAACTGGTTGAAGCATCAATAAATCCGGGTGTTTCGTTTGACGTTTTAGTTGATGGAGACAAAAACGGGTTTTTATCGGTAATAACCTTACGGTCTTCCTTTACAAATATAGAAGAATCAACCCGTGCAGTATCTTGAGCGGAAGGGAGGGTTGAAACATTTTGTGAATTTTGGTTAACACTTGCGTTTACGTTTTCGGAACTGTAGATAACTGCACCATCCACAAATTTTGTATATGAAGGATATGATTTAACAGACGCGTTGTTCTTTTTACTGAAATATATTTTGCCTTCAGAATCAGTTTCCTTAATGCCCGTATAGGTATTAGCGGCTACCATCAAATCGTAGTATTTTATTCTATCTAATTTATTACTCCTAATTATAACGGAATAATCCTGAAAATCAAATCGTCTTACATCCTCTCTTGCAATATCATGAAGAGAGCCATTCTCTAAGTATTCAAGTTTAGATTCGTTGGTTTTCCATACCTGTACGTCTTGGATTACGTTCTCCTTTAAAATAATAGCGCAATTTTTCTTTAATAAAGAATCAGGCAATAAGTCTTGTGCCCGTGTAACTCCCGATAAGAGTATAAAAAAAAGGGAAATTATTATGCTGTTTTTTTTCATTATTATTTCTTTTTCCTACTTACATTAAAGCCTATAGAAAGACCAATTACCGATCCGGCTTTACGGGGTGAAAAATAAACATTTACTGGCATATTTAAGTAACCCGAACGAAATGTTTTACCACCAGCAATTAATAATGCCGTAGTTAATTTTGTTGTCCCTCTTGAATCTACTCTGTTTACAATAGGATAGGGATTCTGAAAGGGTTTAACATATGCCGTATCTGAAGGTGATATATTGTAATATTCGTTCTTAAGATACCAATTATCCTTATTACCATATAATCCCTGAGTATCATAAAAACCATCTGCTGTTCGGGTAATGGTAAAGCTTGGTCCAATAGCAAATTCCAGGCCGGTTGCAGAATTCCTAAATCCATTTAAAAAAGTTAAAGATGGTAGGAATCTACCGGTTTCCATGCCTCCTGCCAGAAAGATAAATTCTAAAAGAGCCTGAAAATTACCGGCACTTAGGTATTGGGCTTCCTGTTGCCATCCAAATAATGAAGTTATTGGGAACATATCAAAGCCTCCCTTATCTTTTGAAGACATTAAACGTTTTCCATTTTCCCCCATTGTAACGGATGCTCCTATTCGGGGGCCATTTAATCGAAGAGTTGTAACAGGTACAATTCCATCGGCATCATAATAAATTAATTTTTCCTCTATTTTAGGATCAATTGACTTATTAAATAATTTAGAAAGTGTTAACATAATCATCCGTTGAATTTCTTCCTGAAGATTAATAAACTCTATTGTTTGAGATTTTTCTATACTTTCCGAAGCAACATCCAATAAACGAAACGTAATGATAATTTTCTCTGCAATTCGCTCAACGCTTCCTGCTAAAACCTTTTGAGCACCCAGAGCTTTTCCGGCTTCTACCATGCAAGACTTTCCTACACAACCCTCCTGCTCAATATTATTCTTGGCAAAAACATCATTCTGATCATATTTATCAATGGTCTCATAAATATTTAGTTTATCCACCTCAATACGAGTAAGCGTAATTAAGTCTGAGGCGGAGTTAATAATTCCTTTAGAGTCAACGCCGGCAATAGCCAACTTAAGTTTTGGGGTTTGAGCGAAAATAATAGCAGGAAAAAATAAAATTAGAAATAATCTCTTTTTCATAATTAATTGTTTTTGTATGGTTGTAAACCTATAAAAAACAACAAATGTAAATAATGATTAATATCATCTCATTTACAGGCAATCGTTCGCTCGATTTCTATGCCTCCTATTTTAAAATTATATTTAGTAGCGCAATCTTTTTGTGTTTTCTGAGCTTTAGTTTCCCGTCCGGTTAATCTTTCCAAACCAACTGCTGCCATTCGGGCCAAGTTCATTAAACGATTCTCCTTCCCTCTTTCGGGTAATTGACCAGTAAGGTTTTTATAAACATAATCGGCCGGACTTAATTCTTTCTTAACATCTGCCTTTGTGATTAAACTCGGGAAAATATCGGCCATAATTAAATTCTGATTATAATCTATATTAGCATTTTCGTTTAGATGTTCATCAACTACTTTAGTCTCTTCATTTAAATTGACTTCAGGTAAAAAAGATTCATTATTAATAGCAAGTTGGCTGCTTGAATTTTTACTACTTGCTGAATGTGCAACTCCTTTATCGCTTTTGTGAACTGGTTTAGGTAATTGTTCTTGATACTTTTCTGCTTTAGCCTTAGGAAGAAGAGTGGCCTGAGGAATCTTCTTAACGGTTGAATTTAATTCTTTACTTAAATGATTAGAACTACTTGTTGGATTGGCAGTATAAGCAAATTCTGTGTTTCGGATAGCCTCTTTGCTGATAAACCAGCTGTATACACCAAAAGCAATTAATAAACAAGCCGCAACGGCTCCAGAATAATAGTAAAATAGATTTATGATCCTTGTTTCACGTTTAAGGTTTTTTTTATTAGGAAATTCTATACTATAATCAGGCTTCAATTTAGTAGCAGCCATTAATTTGCGTTCATTTTTTATAAATTCTTCTGGCAAATTTTTAAAAACCTCTCTGTATTCAATATCTAAAGTGCCTTCAAATTCAGCTACCAAAGCGTTATTTATTTGTTCTGTTGTAAACTCTCTTTTCTTTAGCAGATACTTATTTGTATATTCTTCTTGATTTGTTTGCTCTAAAACAGGTGATAATTCAAAATTATTTAATTCTTCTTTTAAATCGGGATGAGCCGCGATAAACAACATAAGCTCGGCTACTTCCTCGGCAGATAATTTTCCATCTATATAATCGATAAAAAATAGTTCGTAGTTATTTCTGTTTATGCTCATTTTAAATTACTAATCCAATTTCTCCTATAATTTCTTTTAATGCTATACGAGCACGGTATATATATACTTTAACCTGTGGCTCGGTTAATTGAGTAATTTCTCCAATCTCTTTATAATTATATCCTTCATAATCTCTTAACAACACTACCGTCCGCTGTATCTCCGGTAATTTGTTTAATGCATTATCCAACACTTCCTTTAATTCGTAGTCTTTGGTCTTGTAGGCCTCAAGATTATCTTCGTGATGTTGCTCCAGCTGACTAAATTTTTTATCTTTCCTAATTGCATCTATCATAGTTCGGTAAGCCGTTGTAAACAAAAAACTTTTAGCGTTTGTAGATTTAACATCACTAACGGTCTTCCATACTTTTTCGAAAGTATCCTGCACAATATCCTGTGCCTTGTCGCGATCCCTTACGTTTTTTAAAACAAAGCGAAAAAGCGCATCAGCATGTAAATCTACACTCTCGTTATATTCTTTAACCGTCATTTTTCAGTGGTAAGACGTTTATGATTTTGTGAAAGTTACAATAAAGTTACTTTTTTTAATAAATAATTGATAATCAGAAATATAAAAACATCTTGTTTTAATCTAAAATTGGTAATTACAGGTATAAACTTAATTTTTTATCTTGCATAAAACATCTGTTATGAACTTTAAAATGCCCTTTAATTTTAAGCAATGGATTGATGAAAATCGCCATAACTTAAAACCACCCGTTAACAATAAGGTTGTTTTTGAAAACACTGAGTTTATTGTTATGGTTGTAGGAGGACCCAACTCACGTAAAGATTATCATTACAATGAAAGTGAAGAATTTTTTTATCAGATAGAAGGCGATATTACCGTGGGTTTACAAGTTGACGGTAAAGCTGTTTCTGCTCCCATTAAAGAAGGAGAAATTTTTCTTTTACCTCCTCGTATTCCTCACAATCCGACTCGACCTGCTAACACTGTTGGTTTGGTTATAGAACGTAAACGAAGAAGTGAAGAAAAAGATGGACTACTCTGGTTCTGCGAAAAATGTAATGAAAAATTATTTGAAAGATATTTTACCCTAACCAATATAATGACTCAGTTTCAGGAAACGTTTGAAGAGTTTTACAATTCCAGCGAACACAGAACCTGTAAAAAATGTGGTCATGTAATGCAGCCTCCTCCTGTAATAAAATAAAAAATACTTTAAACTATTAGCAAAAAATATAACCATGGAAAATCAAACATCCGAACTACACAAATCGTTTAAGGAACTAGACGTATGGCAAAAATCGCGCGAACTAGTAAAAGTAATTTATCGCTTAAGCGATAAGTTTCCTACAAGCGAACAAAACGCATTAACACAAAATATCAAAAACATCGTTCTTTCCATACCAGCCAATATTGCCGATGGCGCCAGCAGAAAATCCGGTAAAGAAACATTACGCCACTTACAAATTGCTAAAGGCTCTATTTTTCAACTGGAGGCTTTGTTATACGTAGCTCACGATTTAGGATACATTGATGAAATGGATTTAGATTTAACTTTGGAAAACGTTACCACCAGCCGTAAATTACTCCTTGGCTTTATTAAATATTATCGAAACAAATTAAAAGCAAAAGGATATCCAACCGAGTAATATAACCAGGCTGCTTACGCAGCCTTTTTTTTAAAATCAAGCTATATGTTAAAGATAGATTCACACGCACACATTTTACCCGAAACCTGGCCTAGTTTAAAAGATAAATTTGGATATGGAGGATTCATTTACTTAGATCATCATAAACCGGGTAGCGCCAAAATGATGCGCGACGATGGTAAATTTTTTAGAGAAATACAGCAAAACTGTTGGGATCCGGAAAGCATCTTAATAGATATGGATAAGCATGGAATTCACGCCATGGTATTATGCACCGTTCCGGTGTTGTTTAATTATTGGGCAAAACCCGAAGACACACTCGATTGGTCGGTTTTTTTAAATGATCACATTGCTGGGGTACAGAAAAAATATCCAAAACGTTTTATTTCGTTGGGCACATTGCCTATGCAAAATATTCCCCTTGCGCTAAAGGAATTAAAACGTTGCAAGGAAATAGGATTACCAGGAATACAGATAGGGTCACACATTGAAGATAAAAATCTGGACGATCCGATTTTTGATCCGTTTTGGAAAGCCTGTGAGGAACTGGAGATGGCTGTATTTGTTCACCCCTGGGATATGATGGGACAAGAAAAAATGCCTAAATACTTTCTACCCTGGCTAGTAGGAATGCCTGCCGAAACTTCATTGGCTATATGCTCAATGGTCTTTGGTGGTGTTTTTGATCGTTATCCGAAACTTAGAGTGATGTTTGCGCATGGCGGTGGGTCTTTCCCTTTTACAATTGGTAGGATTTCGCATGGATGGCATTGCCGACCTGATTTATGCGATGTAAACAAGATTAACGATCCGTATGCATACATAGGAAAATTTTGGGTGGATGGTATTACCCATAATCAGGATGCTTTGAGATTCTTAATAAAAGTAATGGGTGAAAAGAAAATAATGTACGGTACTGATTACCCTTTTCCACTTGGCGATCTGGAACATGGAAAGTTTATTGATGAGATGTCTGATTTATCTCAAGATACAAAACAACAACTTTTTGCTAATTCGTGCTTGGAATGGTTGAATTTAAAGGCTGAGGATTTTGAATAGTTTGCACGCTACAAAATTTGCTGTTATTGAAGGTTCTTGTATTGTTTTATCTACCCTCCGATACTCCTCAATTAAAATTTATAGTTCATTCCCTTTAAAGACTAAAAATCTATTTTCCACAATCTTTAATTTAAATTGACCCGAAGGAAAAATATTAAACAACTAACCTCTTTACTAGCTTTAGGAATGTTAAGTAATATAAATGAATTAATTGCTTTACCCGATAATGGAATAAAAATGCCTGTACTTTTTATAGGCCATGGTAGCCCCATGAATGCATTGGAAGATAATTTGTTTACAAGAGGATGGAAAAATGTTGCAAAAGAAATACCATTACCTAAAGTTATATTATTTATTTCGGCGCATTGGCTAACACGCGGTACTTATGTTTCGGGAGTTCAACATCCAAACACAATTCACGATTTTGGAGGTTTCCCAAAAGCCCTTTTCGATGTTCAATACCCTGCACCGGGCTTCCCCGAGCTAGCCAACGAAATTATTACATTATACGAGGGTAACGTTAAATTAGACCAGGAATGGGGCCTCGATCATGGAGTGTGGTCAGTTGCCAAACCCATGTATCCAAATGCTAATGTGCCCTGTTTACAGCTAAGTATCGATTACTCAAGACCCGGAGAATATCATTATACACTTGCTAAACGATTAAGAATTCTTAGGAATAAAGGCGTCTTAATAATTGGTAGCGGTAATATGGTGCATAATTTAGGGATGGTGGCGTTTGATAAGATAAATGAAATAGGATTCGGTTTTGATTGGGCTTTAGATATTAACGAAACATTTAAACGAAATATTTTAGAAGGGAATCATGTTTCCTTACAAAAGTATGAAAGCATACATTCTGCTTCAAAGAAAGCTATTCCAACCCCCGATCATTATTTTCCACTTTTATATTCACTTGCTTTACAAGATAAGAATGAAAAAGTTGAATTATTTAATGACTATGCTGTGGGCGGATCTTTAACCATGACCTCTGTTAAGATTGGAGGCTGAGAGCATTTAAACAGGTATTATGAGCAACGAACTAATTGGTTGCTCAAACCTTTAAACTAAAAACTATTACAACAAATACCGTTCTTCGATTCACATCGACCATCTACCTTGTTTGTAGGTAAATTAACGGAAGGGTGCTAGTGTTCTGGTTAAACGACAAAACTTAAGCCCTGTCCGGGATCTCTTATTAGTTTGCTTCACTCCGTTCTCAATAAAGTTTCTATAGTACTCCGTCATACCGGGCCTGACCCGGGATCCTACATTCGACAATGCATTTATTAATAAATACGGATTGCGGCTCGGGGGCCGCAATGACGACTTGTATTATACGGTCATTGTCATCCCATGCCTGACCCGGTATCTTCTTTTAGTTTAGTTGTCTTTAGCAAAACTCATTCATAAAATTTATATTTATAGGTATGAAAAAAGTAGTTGTACTAACCGGCGCCGGCATTAGCGCCGAAAGTGGATTAAAAACCTTTCGCGACAGCGATGGGTTATGGGAGAATTATAATATATATGATGTTGCCACACCACAAGCCTGGCAAAAAGATCCGGCTTTAGTACAAGAATTTTACAATGCCCGTCGCAAACAAATTATAGCCGCTAAGCCCAATGCGGCTCATCATGCGTTAATGCAATTAGAAGAAGATTTTGATGTGCATATTATTACACAAAATATAGATGATTTACATGAAAGAGCGGGTTCACGAAAGATTCTTCATTTACACGGGGAGATAACCAAAGCCCAGAGCACCGAAGATCAGACCTTAATTTATCAGGTAAAAGGGTGGGAAATAAAAATGGGAGACACCTGCGAAAAGGGCTCCCAGTTGAGGCCATTTATTGTGTGGTTTGGAGAATCGGTTCCTAAAATGGATGAGGCAATCGCAATAGCCTCAAAAGCGGATGTTTTTTTAATAGTTGGAACCAGCTTACAAGTTTACCCGGCTGCGGGTTTATACCAGTATCTTCCCCACCATACACCCATTATTATAGTTGACCCGGCCCATTTGCCCCTAAATTTGGGAAAAAACGTTAAACACATTAAAAAAGGGGCCTCCGAAGGCATGCTGGAAGTGCCGGAAATACTGAAGAACTTGAAAAATTAAGAATTTCTTATTTTTTTTTGGTTAATTACAAAAACCCTTTATATTTGCAGTCCCAAAACAAGGGTTTTTGGGAGCATAGCTCAGCTGGTTCAGAGCATCTGCCTTACAAGCAGAGGGTCACAGGTTCGAATCCTGTTGCTCCCACTTGATAATCAAAGGGTTAAGTCGATAAAAAGATTTTGCCCTTTTTTATTTGCCCAAAATTTGCCCAAAAAACGGGTTATTTCATAACTCCAAATCAAAAAAAACAGGCTGTTCGTTTTTATATTGCTCTAAACATTCCTTTAGAATTTTACCCATTTCCGCAGTATTGGAATATTCATTTAAGAAAATACCTAAAAAGGGTCTGAATTGTTCTAACAAGTATTTAAAATGGTCGGGGGTTAAAACATTCTGTTCTGCCAAACTTAATAAATCGGTGGAGGTGTTAATTTTAATTGTTCTCATTTCCTAAATGTAACTGGTTTTGATATTCATTTACTGGTTGGGGCGTGCTCCCAAAATCTGCTACAATAAATTGTCTTATTCCCTCGTTTCTTACAACCCTTATTGTAGTAATAGGGTCTAATAAATCGGGGTCGGGTCGGTCTGACATTCCTAGTTTATTTTTAGCGTAAAATATCCCTTTACCCTCATTTGCTACAATATCAATTGCAAGAGCGTTAAAATAACCCTCGATGTTTTTTATAGTGTCCATTATTTCGGGCTGTTCACTCCTTAACCAGTTATAATAAGTTTGTCGGCAAAGTGTCGGTTTCCCTTTCACAGGTAACCAAATTTTAAGAAAATAGGCAATTGTAGGTAAATGCCTTTCGGGAATTTTTACAATTTTACCGCTGGCTGTCGGCTGCTCTCTTTTATGGTTTATACATTCGTTTATGTATTCCCATGCGTATTGCTCCAGTTGGTCGGGTGTTATTTTGTGCCTTAACTTTTTCATAATATAAGTATTTGTTTCAATTCCTGTAATCGGTTCAGGTATGGTAAAAAGGTTCTGTTACCGCTGTTAGCTTTTACGGTTTCAAAGTGGCTTTCAATGAATAGGGAACAATTTATTATTGTACTGCACTTGTTTAGTTTTAAAGGCTGGGTTGGTATTGCTATTCCTGCAAAGTAGTTTTCAAGTTCAGTAATATCTAGTTCCCAGCTTTCGGGCTTTGGTGGTTCGGGCTTGCTGAAATAGTAAACAGGTTCGGTTTGTTCAAATGGTTTAACCTCAACCAACGGTTGAACGGCTGGGGGTGGTTCGGTGGCTTTGGGTTCAGGTAGGGCAAAGGCTTTGTAATCGTATTTTATTAAATAGTCGGCAAGGTCAAACCCTTGATTCCTTTCTGCTTCGGTGGCTTTGCGTTCCAGTAAATCGGAAACGGTAAATATTGCAAGGTGTGAAAGTTCCTTTGCCTTGCTGCTCCATTTCTCAAATCCGTTGAGGTCGGGAAATAGTGTAACAGTTCGCCCCTTAAGTATGCTGCACTTTTCAGCGTTCAGGTTGGTAAGGCTGCCAACGGCAACCCAAATAAACTGGGGCAAATATACGCTGGCAATTACAGCCGTTTTTTCGCTTTCAACTATTGCAACTGGTTTTGTTTTATCAATTAGTAAGTGTTCACCAAACAAACATTGCCTTAACTCAAATTCAGGCTGTTTAAGGGCTTTATGCACCCAGTTAATATGGTTGAACGGCTCTTTTACTCTTTTACCTGTGGTGGGGCTGTAAAGCATTATTTTACCCGTTCTAACTTTGCCCCGTGTATCTATTTGCCAAAATACCGTTGCACCGTTCCAATGTTTTGAGGTGGCAATAAAATAACGGCTAACCAGTTCGCTGGCAACCTCAACCCCAAAAAGGTCAATAAGGAACTTTACAAAGTTGTTTGCATCATGTCCTTTCAGGCTGGCTTTAAATACCTTGAAGGGAATAAATGAAATGGGCTTTGGTTGAGGTGGAATAGGTCGGGGCTTGTATGCTTTGGGTTGGGGCTTATCAAATGAAATATTGTTATCCTGAAAATATTGTTTCGGGGTGTAATGGTGTCCGCAATTACTTTCACGGTTGCACCTGCCAACGCTGGGGTGTATGTGTTCGCCTGTTTCCTTATCAATGTAAAGCGAAAAGGTTTTATCCCTTTGCTGGCAACTGGGGCAACGATAACGGGTATTCATTCCCTTGTATGGTTCAAGTATGAATTTATAATTAACCATAAATAAATTTTTGATTTTCATTAATTACAGCATCTATAAATACTTTATCATTATGAATATCTATAAAAGCATTTTCAAAGATTATTACTTTTTGCTTTTTTGAATTTAGTATTACATTAATTCTAATTTTCTTTACTTGTTTTGATATTTTTTGATTTTCCATTTTTATTTAATTTTTGTTGTTTATTATTAATTAAGTGTAACAGTTGTAACAGTTGTAACAGGGTGTTACAGGTGTTACAGCGTGTTACAGTCCTTTAAAATTCTGCTTACTTTCATGTGAGAAATACCCAGTTCAACCCCTATTTCCCTAAGGCTTCGCCCTTGCTGCTTTAGTTCGTTTACCTTTTCGTTCAGGTTTTCTTTGTCCTTTTCGGTGTGCTGTTTCAGGTGTTCCCGTTCCGTTCCGAAATTGACAAACTCAAATTGTAAAAAGTTAAAGGGCTTATCAATTTGACAAATACAAACATTTTCTGCATCGTAAATCTGTTCGGTGTTCCGTTGCTTAATCTGTTTCAGGTAACGTAAATTTTTGTCGCTATGGCTTTCACCTATTGAAAAGGAACTATCACAAAAGTTTATCAGCATCTTACTGCCTTGTAAATCATTTCGGGTAATGGGTTTTGATAAGTCCCTTTTAGGTGTGTGTGCAAGTGCTAAAATTGAAAGTCCGTATTTGTTTTTTAACGCTTTCAAATGCTTCATTAAGGGCAAAGCATCTTTAGCCTTTTCAGTTTCATTTTTGAGATAAGTAAGGTTATCAATGATTAAAACCTTTGCCCCTGTTTCGGTAATACTTCGCTCCAATGAATGGTTGAGGTAATCCTCAAAGGTTTGGGCTTCGGGTATTACAGCATCGGGGTTTATTTCAACCCGTATAAAGTTGTTATCAAAGCTGTAATGCTGTTCAAACTTTATTGAATATCGGTTTTCAAATTGTTTGTCGCTTAACTCAAAATCAAAATACAAAATCGGTTGCTTTGGTGTTTCCAGTTGAAATCCCCGTATCTGTTCGCCCCTGCTTATACTGTTACCAATTTGCACGGCTAAAATTGACTTACCTAAATTAGTGTCGGCAAACAAAATACATAGTTCACCTTCAAACCAAAATTCACCAAAAAGCATTTTCGGAATAGGTCGGGTTTTCGCTTGCTCAATCCAACGGCTGGCTGTTTTTACGGTGAACAGTCCTTTACTTTCTTTGGCTTCGTTGCCTTGCTTTAAAAGTTGTTCAGCTTCGGTTTTAATATCCTCAACCCCGATATTATATTTATCAAATTCAAACGCTGGGGTAATGGTGTTTAAATTCGTATCTTTATTCCCGTCCTTAGTGCTTAACTTATTAGGGGTGTTGTTATGTTCCTGCATAGCTTACCCCTTTTTAGTTTTTAAATACTGTTCGGCTTCGCTGGCTATTTCTGCCAACGTCTTTTTTTTGCCTTGCTTTAAATAGTCTAATAATTCAGCTTTAGAAAAGTAAAGGCGTTTACTTCGCTTCATAACAGGTAATTCGCCCCGTGATACCTTACTGTATAAAGTTGGTACGGTTAGGCTCAAAAATTCGGCTGCTTCCTGAATAGTTAAAAGCTGTTCTGTTTGACTAAAAGGAGGTTGTTCGTTCTTAACCGCATTTAGTATGTTTGCAGTTACACGTTCCGAAATACTGCTTATTAGTTTTTCGGGGTCAATTGGACTTAATACGAAATTGTGCATAATCTTTATTTTTATTATGCATCAAAATTCGTGGGGCGTTCTTCGGGGCTTTTGGTGCGTTGCCCTATTTTCGCCCTATTTTATAGCTGTTTACTTTTTAGATAATTCTCAACTATTTCAGGGGATTCAGAAAGTTCAATAACTGCCTTTCGCCAGCATTCACCTCCAATTTCAAATAAGTTCTTTTCAGCGTTTAAGTCTTTATTAATAACCTCATTGAATACCTTGTAAAATCTGTTTCCTTTACCTGCTCCCATGCGTTTGTTTCCTATACGTTCCAATTCTTTTTTATTTCCTATTGGGTAGCTTTCGCCTTTTACATTACATTCAAACAGATATGCTAATACATAATGTTTAGCAGAATATTTTTTGATTTTTGTTTTGTTGTTTTCGGGTTTATCGGGTTGCTCTAATCCTGATTTAATTCTAATTCCCTTAATCCTTTTTTCCTTTTCCTCTTTAACTTTATTTCGTATTTGCAGCCTTTCATTATAAAACATTGCAAACATATCTATATTAGTGTGCTTTAATATTGTTTCTTTGTTAGGCTTTATTTTATTTGCTTTAAAATAATTTGCTAACCATTCCCTAAAACAAGCTAATTCGGCTAAAGAGTGTGCAACGTTTAAAAATTTAGCGTCTGGTCTGTTTTCAAAAACTTCAATTAAACCAGCTTCTTTTGCATCGGTTAACATTTTCATTTGTAGATTAAAAAACTCTTTTTCCTCTTTATCAGAGGTAAACCAACTCCTTAAACTTTTTACCATTCCCATAATGTTATGTTTTAAAAATCCATTAAGTTAGCCTGTAATTCCTTTTTTGTTTTATCCTCAAACCCTGAAAAATAACCCTGTGTAATCTTTAAATTACTGTGGTTTAGTGCTTCACTTACATACTCCATGCTTGCACCTTTACGGATTGCATTTGTAGCGAATGAATGACGTGCCCAGTAGGTTGATATATTCCCCGTTAAACCTATTTTTTCGGATAGCTTTTTAAGGTTTTGATTAATAAACTTTGTAAAGTTTTTAATACTTCTTTGCTGTTTGTCGGGATTTTGATTATCGTTTAAAATTTCAAATAGTAAACTGTCGGGGTCGGTGCTTTGCGTTCTGTATTTTTCAATAATGCTTTGCGAATAGTTGGTTAAATAAACAACAATTGGTTTTAGGTCGCTTTTTGCTGTCTTTATAGTTTTAGCACGGTAATAAATTATTTTGTCGCCCTCAATATTTTTGTTTCTTAATAAGGCAATATCTTTAATATTTATTCCATTACAGGAATAAGAAAAAAACCAAAAATCTTTGGCTTTGGCTTGTTCGGGTGTAAACGGTTCGGCTTCAAATAACTGTTTTAATTCAGGACTGGTTAAAGCTTTTTTTACGTTCTTAACCGCTGGCACTTGGTATTTACGTTTGCCAAATGGGTAAATATCTTTATCAATATCCTTTTCGTCAATTGCTTTGTTAAATACTGCTCTTAAAGCCCTCACATACATTGAAACGGTTGTTAAACTTCGCTCTTTGGGTTTGTTTGTCATAAACTTTTCGTAACCCTCTAACCACTTTGGAGTTATTTCGCTAAACAATAGGGCTTTGGGTTCTTTGCCGTTTCTGTAAACTAAATAATCTTTAATAGATTTTAAACTTAACTCATAGTTGCTGGCTGTTCCTATTTGTTCATTTTGGGTTAAGCCCTCTATTATTTCCCGATAATGGTAAAATACGTTTTCGCTGTCGCCCGATTTTCTATAAAATCGTTTTTCAAACTCTTCAAAAGTGAATGGGTTTAAACCTGAAACAATATCGTTTGCTAAATCCTCAAGTGTTTGAATTTTTCTACGAATATCTTTATACTCATTTCGTGGTTTTGAACTTATCCAAATACTCTCAAATTCTTTTTCTGTTAGGTCAAATATTGTGTTATATCTTTTATTGCTTTTAGCAATAGGATTATAAACCATTATTTTAAGTGGAAATTTACCGTTCTTCTTTTCTCTACGTTTATCCAAATAAACAGAAACCAGCCCTTTTTTCATTTTGTCTAATTTTATGCAATTTAAAATATTTGCCCAAAATTTGCCCAAAATTCAAATAATTATCTATAAACAAAACAAAACAAACAATTAACAAAAACCCTTTAAATTCTTATATTTGCAAGGTTTTCAGCTAATATTTAGGTAACAAACAAATAGTTAAAATTATGCCTTACAAGCAGAGGGTCACAGGTTCGAATCCTGTTGCTCCCACAAAATTAAAGCCTGATAATAATCAGGCTTTTTTACTTTCTGTAATCTTCGATTTTGCTTACCCACTCATTCTCCTCTCTTACGCAAAAAAGATATGCTCTACTCTCTTAAATCAGTTTTTCTTGAAGTGGTAAAACCCTTATTAAATTGTGCTCTTTAAAGATATTGCTCAACCTGGGATAAATGGTATAAAAAAGTTTCTGTTTGCCTAGTTATTTGCACTAAATTTCTTGATCATTAAAAAGCCGATTAGCCTTACCTAAAATTAATTGGTCGTTTAAGCCTTTACGTTCTATTTTCACTTTAAAGTTTTCATCAATAGAGAAGACGGGATATGAGCCTTGCTCGTTAGTGTTTAACTTACTATGAACAAATAATTTTATATTTCTTTCTTTTGCAAATTGTAATGCCTTTTGTTTAGAGGTTATGCTGCCGGCAATATCCCCACTTATATTTGCACTTGAGCAGATAGGTGAAAAGTAATTAAATGAAAAATAAGGAGAGGGTTCCATGAATTTACTTAACTCATTTTCCAGCTGATTAAAAATGTTTCGGTAAAAAGGGCGCTTAATTAATACCTGGTGAGTTCCATTGCATATTAAAGCATTATTGATTTCTCTTTTTTCCACCAAAAAGCGGATAAATGAACCCTCAAACGTTTCAAATACCTGCTCTTTTAATGAAAATAATTGGTTTGGGATTGCATAATTTAAAATTTGGTGTGAACCTAAAACTGAACTGTAAAATTTATGAGGCAAGCGATCTTTAGCGGCATCAATAGCCTTAACTCCTTGCTTAGAGTTGGCTGCTACCAAACCGTACACACCGGAAAATTCGAACATAAAAACCGGATAACTTGTTTTAAACAAGTTAAACACTTCATTCATGAAAGAATCGTCACTTGAATATAGCTCCTTCATCTACTATTCGGTTTCAGCGTCTATTAATAATTGATTGCAAATTTCTTCAAGAAGATGAAGCTTTAATTCTGCATCAAACCATTCCTGATTTTCATTATCAAACTTCTCAAAATAAAGACTCAAATCGGCAGCATCATTCAAACTGAATAAACGAAAAGAAGATTTCACTTTATGACCAAGCTTATTTACATCTTCTTTGTTTTTTGCTAAAATTGATTGTTTAAGTAACAATATATTTTTGTGTAACTCTCTCAAAAAGATCTCAACTAATTTATTGGCTTGATCCGTTTTGCCTCCTGCCAATTCCAGTGCTTTTGTTTTTAAAAACTCCAAAGAATACTGAGGTATATCTTTAGGTTTGGAGAAATTAACTTTATTTGAATTCAGTTCTGCATCCGGCTGTTCAGTGAAATTTAAAACAATGGACAATTTATTAATTAATTGTTCTTCGGTAAAAGGCTTTGACATATAATCATTAATCCCCACCGCATAGCACGCCTCGATATCTTTCTGAACGGTATTTGCCGATTGCGCAACTATGGGGGTATTTAAATTTAACTCCTCCCGAATAATTTTTGCAGCAGTAATTCCATCCATAACCGGCATCTGAATATCCATTAATATCAAATCGAATTCGCTTAATTTGCAAAAGTTTATCGCATCCTGTCCGTTTTCTGCTATTTCACACACTACCTCATTTTTCTCCAGAAGTGTTCGAAGGTATAGCGCATTAACCGGATTGTCCTCTGCAACCAATATTCGTTTTCCTTTAAGATGAAACTGTTGGGTGGCTATAGTTACAACCGGACTTGCTTTAGCTTTTGCAAACTCCAACTCAACCGAAAATAAACTACCCACATTTAATTCGCTATGAGCATTGATTTTGCCGCCCATCTTTTCAACCAATTCTCTCGTAATATATAAACCTAACCCCGAACCTCCATGCTTTCGGGCAATTGAGTCATCGGCCTGAACAAATTTCTTAAAAACATCTTCCTCTTTTGAACTGTCAAATCCAATACCGGTATCTGAAACACAAAAACGAATCAACTGCTTTTGATTATCAGTATTTAATAATTTAGCGCTCAACTCAATACTACCGGATGAGGTAAACTTAATTGCGTTACTTAACAGATTATTAAATATTTGAGAGAACCGCAAGGAGTCTCCAATTACATTCTCATGAATAGCAGAATCGAAAACGAAACGAAACTGTAATGATTTCTGTTCTGCCTGCAAACTGTGCGAACCGCTTATAGTCTGTAAAGTATCTTTAATATTAAACGGAAACTTTACTAACTCAAAATTTTCTGATTGTACCTTAGAAATATCTAAAATATCATTAATTAAATGAAGCAATAAATTCGCCTGGTTATTGATGATATCTACATATTTTTTTTGAACACCAAACAAATTTGTTTCATCTAATAATTTAGACATTCCGATAATTCCATTTAAGGGTGTTCGCATTTCATGGCTCATCTTGGCAATAAAATTTTGTTGAGCATTACCGGCATCCTGAATCTTTTTCATAGACAACTTGATGTTGTGTATGTATTCTTTCTCCGACTCGGCAAAAACGATATTAGAATAAAGATTACCAGCTAAACGACAAACCAGCTCCAGAATATTCTTGTGTTCATCTTTGAAGAAATAAGGCTCCGAACTAGCAAATCCAAATGCCCCTAAGGATCGATCGGCGGTTGCAATAGGCATCCATAAACGCGATTTTACCTCAAAGGCTCTCTTGCCAGATTTAACATAATAGGGGACCGGCTGCGTGCTCATATCCTCTACATAAATAGGTTTACGGTTTTTAAATACCCACCCCGGGTGTCTTTCTAGCGCAGTATCCTCACTGTATTTTTTATCTTCTTCGGTAAAGCCTTTGTTGGCATATAAGCGAAGTTTATTCTGCTTAAAGTCCCATAAAAAGATAGAACTGTAAGGCACCTCTATAAAATCGTCAACCACTTTAAATAAAGCATCCGATATACTTTGTGCATCACGAGCAGTTGCCAACTCTTCCGCAATACTACTTAAAATGGCGAGCGTTTCTTTTTTTGATGTATCCAATGAATTCAAAATATAGCTTTAAAATTAAAATTTATATTTGGCATTAGCGCCTAATAAAAATATTATACTCAACAGTTTTCAGTCCTTAATGTTTTAAATTCATCTTTATTAGTTAATTATCTTTTCTGCTTTTTTATTCAAACTTGTTAATTGGGGCAAAAAAGTTTAAATTTTTAGATGGTAGGTTAAACTTAAAGTTTTAATTAAAGCGATATTGTAAAGTATTATAATTTACCTAATCTAACACTCTGATTAATTGTTTCTGATTAAATTTAGAATATTTACGTTTTTCAATTATTTATCCCATAATTAAATTAAATAAATGGGCTGTTTAAAAGCAATACTTTTTGTGATAGTTATAGTTATTTTTCTGGGTTTGCTTGCTGCAGTTTTTAATGTTGGTCAAGTGAATTCTAATTCAAATGAAGATAGTACTCTTAATGTTGAAACTACGAATACCGGTAACGTTGTAAACCCTTCAGCCGACGAGGACGGATACACCTATGTAAACGCTTATGTAGACAAAAATGGAAAATATCACAAGGGGCATGCTCGAAAAAAAGGCTCAAGCTATAAATCAAATGCTTATAAAAGCCGTTCTAAAAGCCGATATTATTATAAAACACACAAAAACTCCATTAAAGAAAGACGTAAAAGAAGAAGTAAATCGGATTAACAGGCAATTACAATAAATTAAATTTTAATCTTCCATTTTCTCTTTATCAGAACTCAAGTATTCCATCTTGTTTTTAACAATAATCAATCAAAAAAATGTGTTTTATAAATTAGGCATAAGTCTAAAAAAGTATGGGCTTAGCAATTAATTATTAAATTTGCTCTTTTAAATTTTATCATGAAAAGCATCCTCTTTACCTTAATTTTTCTGTGTGTAGTTAATCCTCTTTTTTCACAAGATCTTTGGAAAAATTTACCGCCTTCCGAACTAGGAAATATTCAAAACAGTTATAATTCCAGTATTATTTTTAAAGGCTATTTATATGCAGCCGGGGCTAATAAAATAAGTAATACTCCTGTATTACGTAGAACTCCTAATGGAGGACCCGCTAACTGGGAAAACATTCCCTTTAGCTTTGGCTGGCGAATTAACGCACTTACTACCGCTTCATTAAATGGTACAGACTATTTATTTGCACTTACCGACTCGAGCACCAATAATGGAGAATCTTCTGCTGTTATTAGAAGTACGGATGGTATTCATTGGCAGGCAATCTCCAGATACGGAAATGGTGTTTTTGATAATTATGATGCAAAGATTATCATTCCTTTTAAGGGTTCTGGAACAGCTGATTCATTATATGTCGTGTATAACAACTCCTATGGCGTTAGAGTTTACCGAACCTCAATTGATAATTCAGATACCAGTAACTGGACTTTAGTAGCGGATATTGGGCAATTATTCCGCGGAAATAGCGAGAGTTCGATGTATGGCACTGCCAAAGATGCTTTTGTTTGGCAAAATAAATTATATATCTTATTGGATGGAACATTGGTTTATACTGATAACGGTACCAACTGGCAAATCGTTAGATCGGTAGAACCTTATTATTCATTAGGGAATTTCTCAACTGCTATTGCTTATAATAATGGCATTTTTATTGGAATCAATCAATATAGCGGGGCACTTTTAATTAAATCAAACGACCTGAATACCTGGTCTGTTCTTGATAATACTGCAAAGCCCATCTCCAATTTTAGTGATAGTGCTGCAAATCCAACCGGAACATTCGTTGAAATTAACAATAAGCTATACGGCTCAAGCCGATTTGGTGGCAGCTCTAACTCTGGTGCTATTTATGAATTTGATAAAAGCAATTCGATAATTTCAACTTTAAAATCGCTAAATCCATCTACTGGAGAAATTGCTTCCAGTGGTTTAATTTCTGATAATAACGGTAATTTATATGGACTTACCCAAACAGGGGGTCTTTACGAATACGGTACCCTTTATCGTTATAATCTAGCTCAAGACACACTTCAAGCTTTATATCACTTTAATGGAAGTGATGGTGCAAGTCCAACAGGTGACCTAGTTTTGATTGGAAATTTTATATACGGGACTACCCAACAAGGGGGTTTAAATAATTTAGGCGTATTTTTTAAATTTAATATTTCAACTCAAACTTTTACAAAACTATTCGATTTTGATCAGGGAATTTCAGGCTCTAATCCCAGGGGGGGATTAACTTATGATGGTATCTCCAAAATTTTTGGCGTAAGTCCCTCTGGCGGTGAATTTGGTTTTGGAATTCTTTATTCGTTTGATATTGTTAATTCAACTTTTAATAAATTATTTGATTTTAACAACAATTTTGGATCCTATCCAATTTATACGCCTGTTTTTGGTTCAGATGGACATCTTTACGGTGTTACAGATAACAATTCCAATAATTCCTCCACTATATACCGATACGATACTTTAAGCGCAACCATGAGCTTTGCAGCCGAGCTTAATCCTGGTTCTATTGGAAAATCTCCAACCAGTAAAATGTTTCTTAATCCGGCTAATAATAAATTCTATTTTGGTGTCGGATTTTCTTATAACAACTACTCTGGAAATATTATTGAATTTGATCCTGCTTTGCAAACATCGTCTATTGTTTTTTCTAATAAAGATTATTCTGGAACCAACTGTAAAAGTATTTATTGGGACGGAAACGATTTAATCGCTATTTATTCGGATGGGGGAATAGGCACCAGAGGGGCTATCTCTCGTTACACTCCCGGGCTCCCTAATCCGCTTCCCGGATTTGAAAGTGGAAAGATTACTGAGATAAATAACCTTGAAATAATTAATGGAACTTTATATTTAAGCGTCTTTGGAAATACATGCGGTAATCAGGCGCGTACGTCTGCAAATACTTTTAGTAGTTGCGATGATATCTTATTAATCCTAAAAACAAACACAGGTGATTTATTTAGCGAATCCGGCAACATCATTGGGTCTGAATTTCCCGGTAGATCATACACCATGAGCTTAATTGGTAATCATCTTTATGCCTTCGGAAACGGTTATTATGAGTCCGGTATTATTCGATTATGTACAACCGGTAATCCACCCGAAATTAATTTTGCACCAAACTCCAGCATTTGTGAAGGCGAGACCTTAACGCTTGACGCCGGAAATCCCGGTTCAACTTATGTTTGGTCATCATCCGAAACCTCTCAACAAATAACTGCCAACAATAACGGATTATATTCTGTATTTATTACTAGTCCGCAAGGGTGCTTTGGTTATGGCGAAACATTTGTAAGCAACAGATTTAAACCGGATAGTCTGTTACTTTCTGTTAGTAGTTCTTCGAAACTTTGTTCAGGAGATACATTAACCGCATCATATACATCTAACGAGCCTTTCCCAAATAGAGTACGCTTAAATGGTATTGACGGTTATTTGGCTACGCCCAATCTTTCAAACTTTGTAAACGACGAATCCTATACGCTTGAAATATGGGTTAAACCATTAGGCCCGGGTGTTGTGGTAACTGAATACGATCAGTTTAATTCCAGAGGCTTTTGGAATAACAACCAATTGGAAATTGCTGCCAACGGAGATGTATACGCTTCTACAAAAGGGCTTAATGCGATTATAATCGGAAACATTCCATTTAATCAATGGTCTCATTTAGCTATACGTTATAATATTCAGGACTCTACTTTAAATGGATTTATAAATGGAGTAAAATCCGCAACTAATACACGCGGACTTCGCGATAAAGTTTTTGGTTATCCTTACTATAGTGCTTTAAACTATTGGTTTGGCAGAGGAGACTCTATATACATACTAAATAACAACAAACACTTTTCAGGCAGAATGGCAAATATCAGAATATGGAATACAGCTATAACCGACTCTTTATTGGCCCTTAATTACAACAAACTATTGGGAGCCAACACAAATAACCTAATTTTAAATTACCACCTTGCCGATAATACAATTAGTTCTATACAAGATTCTTCTGGAAACCAAAATAATGGCTTTGGAGATGGTGGTATAGGTTTGGTTGGGCCTTCGGCACTTACTTATAACATTACACCAAATCAGGGATTATTGAGTACGGAAGGTGGAATCTTTAAGTTTAATCCTAAGGTTTCTACCAGATATTTTATTGAGGCTACTAACGAATTTGGATGTAATTTCATAGACTCCTTGTTTATTTTTGTACCCGCAATTCAAATTAGCGATAATGCTTTATCTTATTGCGATGGTTCATCAGTTACCATCACACTAGACTCTGCTGTAGCCCCAACCTGGTTGCCAACAAACGGCCTAAATATCATAAATAAAGATTCCGTTATAATTTTTAGTAATGTTAATCAGGTATATACTGTAACGGATATTTTACACAACTGCAACGTAAAAGACAGTATTGAAATTAATGTTAATCCAATACCTGTTGTAAATGTTTTTGATGTTACCGTATGTAAAGACTCTAAAATATTTATGGAAGGCTTTTCATCATTACCTGGTTTGTGGTCGCCAACCATTGGCCTATCGGATAGTACTAGTGCTTCGGTTTTAGTTACCGGTGTTACTTCAGGCTCTTATCAATTTATTTCAACCGACCCCAATACAGGTTGTTCAGGAACAGGCAACATGTTTGTTACCGTAAATCCTCTTCCATTTGCCGAAGTAGGGAGTGATACAGGACTTTGTGAAAATCTTATTTTAACCTTAAATGCCACACCTGTATTAGGGAATGAATTTGTTTGGTCATCAACAGATCCAAACTTCAATCAATTTTTAGACACTATAATTAATATTTCTGCCACTAACAACTCCTACTACCTAGCCGTTACAGGCAAAACTACCGGCTGTATAAATTACGACACCATAAATGTTACGCTCAATGTTACCGATCGTGTAAATATTATTGAAGACAGTATTGCTATTTGTTCCGGATCTTTATATACAATGGCTACTACGGGCGCTGCAACGTTTTCCTGGTTTCCGCCAAATGGCCTTTCATCAATTACAAGCAACGCTCCTGTAGTTACAGCCCAAAATACTACCTGGTATTATCTTTTAGCAAGCGATGTAAATGGATGTCATAGTTCTGACAGTATATATGTTAGAGCACAATCATTACCTGCCATAAAAGGAACTGTTAAGTATGATTCGCTGGGTACTGAGGTGAATTTAAATAAAGGGGAGCTATTGATTTTTTATGGAGATACGGTTGGCGCTCTAGACACCTTGCTAACTATTCCTGTATTTAACGGAGCTTACTTTAAAGACAGCTTGCCGGCCGGTCTTATAGCGCTTCTATCAACAGCAGATAGCGCCGTTTATTATCCTAATGTGCCCTCCATTTATTATGGAGGCACCGATAACTGGAATAACGTTCAGGCAGTTGCCGCAAATTGTGAAGACACCCTTAATCTAAATATAGTTCACACTTATATTAATCCGAATTTCCTAAATGGTACCGCAACCATAGATGGTTTTCTGGTAGAAGGAATACCGTTTGGCAGACCTGGTGAACCAATAAGAGGAATAGACATTATATTAGAAGACAATCCGGGCGGAAACAATCAGGCGTTTAGAAAAACAGATACAACCGGCTATTTTGCATTCCAAAATGTTCCAAATGGTCGTTATCAGATTCGTATCAATATTCCGGGCAGGGTTCAGGATAGTGTTAATTATACCTTTAATGTTAACACCGATGGCGGAATAGTTTATGATTCTACTGTAGTTTTTTATTTTAATGATACTCTTATTTTTATCAGAGATACTACCTTTATGGATACTTTAAATGTAGATCCTACATCAATAAAATCGATTTTATCTATAAGCAAAGCACCAGAATTTAACGTTTTCCCTAATCCATCTAGCGGTTTATTTACACTTCAATCTCTCGAAAGTAAATCTTCTTTAGATGAGATTGTAATATACGACTTACAAGGAAAGTTATTAAGCAGAAGAAAGAACATCGGCTTATTAAATAATCAAATAACAATAGATCTTCGTAACTTCCAGCTTGCTAAGGGAACTTACTATCTCCAATTAAAATACAATGATAATCATCAATTAATTCCAATAATCATTGATTAGTCATTTATTCCATTTAATTTAAAAAGGCGCCTCAGCGCCTTTTTTATTTTATCAAACTTCTGCGGTTCAGATTTTAATTTAAACCCAAATATTAAATAGTAAAATGATTACTAGATGCCGAAGGCAAGGTAACCCGCAAAAGTGATTTGTCCAATGGGCACCTTGATAAGCACCTATTAATACAAATTCAATTTATTTTTACCTGCCTTTAAAAGTTAAACCTCATTAATAAAGAATATTTTAAGAAATGGGGGATTTTAAGTAGAGAATAAATTATCTGGGGAATTTTGAAGTGCGCATTACACCAGGCTCAAATAAATCTTGCTGAGATCTGGCTTGTTTAAAGCGCTTTTCTTTTTTCTTTTTAGACTCGGGCCGAGCGGATAAAGCATCAGCAACAGCCGTCCTGCTGTAATTATACTGCGGCTTTTTACTAAATCGAGAAGCAATTTTATTTTTTGTTCTTACGGCTTCATTCCCTTTAACAGTTAAACTGGAACCATCTGAAGTACTCACATTGTTTTTATATACATTTCCTTTCTTAAACCAACTGGCAATAATTCTTTTTTCCTTAACCGGTTTATTTCCTTTTACCGAAAAAGAAGCTCCCTCCACTCCACTAAAGTTCTCCTTATACACATTACCCTTCTTAAACAAACTGGCTATAACTCGCTTAGTTCGCATGGGCTTATTTCCACTAACGGTTAACGAAGAACCATCCACCCCGCTAAAGTTCTCCTTATACACATTGCCCTTCCTAAACAAACTGGCTATAACTCGCTTAGTTCGCATGGGCTTATTTCCACTAACTGAAAAATTGGAGCCTTCCACCCCGCTAAAATTTTCCTTGTAAACATTACCCTTTTTAAACAAACTGGCTATTATTCGTTTAGAACGCATGGGCTTATTTCCACTTACCGAAAAAGCAGAACCCTCTACTCCCCCATAATTTTCTTTATACACCGTTCCTTTTTTAAATAAACTAGCCAACACCCTTTTACTTCTCATGGGTTTATTGCCTTTAACTGTTCCTCCGCCTCCTTCAACCGATCCGGCATTATTGCGATATATATTTTTACCTGATAATTTAGAAAGTAACGGCCGATTCGTTCTTAACTCTTTTTGTCCGCTTCCGCTCAATAATAGACTCTTTCCTCCTTTTTTATTACCACTCCCAAAACCAATCGAAGGCCCTTCCAGGGCTCTACTTTTATTAGACTTAAGCTTCACCGACAATAAGTTATCGCCTTTTGATTTTTTAACCTTACTTAGCTTAAGTGTTAAGTTCTTATTCCCTCTATTTTTAGTAACTTGGCCAATAGAAAGGTGTGTAGGGCATTTTATGGCCTGCTGAGATTTTACCCAAAGCGGAAATGTTAGCAATAAAAGATATAGAGTTAACCGCAACACTTTTTTAAATATTACTAAATTTAATAAAAATGATTTCAATTAGCCAGAGTGTAGCCATTTTAATCGATGGCAATAATATCGAAATAAGTATACATAATATGGTTGGTAGTAAAAATGCCATGCTTAATTTTGATATACTTATTCCAAAACTTTTAGATAACAGAGGGTTAAACCGGCTTATCTACTTCAGGGAAGGCACCAATATCTCCTCAAAACTGGCCGAAAGACTTCAAGCCTTTTTTCATGGTTCGGTTGTGCCTTGCCATAAATCGGCAGATATTCCTTTAACTATTTTTGCAACTCAAATTGCCGAAAAGGTTGATACCATCATCATACTCTCGGGCGATAGTGATTATGTGGAATTAATTCGCCACCTTAAATCCAGAGGTGTAAGAGTAGAAATTTGCTCCGTTAAGGAAACTACAGCTCAAATCCTTATAGATGAATCAGATTATTACATCCCTCTAAGCAGTGAGGATATTTTTGTTTACAAACCTACCAATGTAAAACCACAGACCAGTTTTAAAAGAAAACGTAATTAATATGATTGCTAGTATCCAGCTTCCTAATTTTTTAATTGAGGTTGATTTATCTAAACCCATCGACATCTCAATTCCTCTGATATCAGGCGAACAGAATCTAAGTGCCTGGTATGTAAATCCTCCATTGTTTAAAGCAGTTGAATCGGAATATTTTATTGGTGATGTTAGCCGGGGTGGAGCGGTAAATTTTAAAGACATCTATTTTAATCCTCATGGGCATGGTACCCATACCGAATGCGTTGGACATATCTCAAAGGAGTTTCAAAGTATTAATAAAACACTGAAAAACTTTTTTACTTTGGCTCAGGTTATCAGTATTAATCCTGAAATAAGCGCTGAAGACAGAATAGTAAGAATCAAACAAATTTCAGAAAATATTTTACCCGGTGTTGATGCCTTAATAATAAGAACATTACCCAATAATAACGCCAAAACTAATTTTCAATATTCAAACACAAACCCTCCATACCTTGAAACAGGCACCGGCAAAATGTTAAGAGAAAGGGGAATAAAACACCTTTTAATAGACACGCCGAGCATAGATAAAGAATTTGATGAGGGTAAGCTTGTTAATCATCATGAATTTTGGAATTATCCTCAAGAAATAAACAACGGCAATACCATAACCGAATTTATTTTCGTTCCTGATAGTGTTGAAGACGGTTATTATTTGCTTAACCTTCAAATTGCGCCTTTCGAGAATGATGCCAGTCCCTCTAAACCCATCTTGTTTAAACCCTTAAACAACATATAATGGCCAATGAACCGGAAAAATTAGATAAGATTGATTTAAAAATCTTACGCATTCTTCAACTGGATGGACGGATTACAAATCTACAACTAAGTAATCAAGTTGGGTTATCTCCTGCCCCTACACTGGAGAGAGTAAAAAAATTAGAAAAATGGGGCTTAATTAAAAGTTATCATGCTTTAGTGGATGAAACTGTTCTCGGAATTGGTATTGTTGCTTTTATTCAGGTGTCTTTGGTAAGGCAGATTAATAATTCTATTGAAAAGTTTAAGAATGAAATCTCCACAATTACAGAAATATCTGAATGTTATCAAGTTACAGGTGAATCCGATTACTTGATTAAGATAATGGTTAAAGATATGCAGGCCTTTGAGAAATTAATTTCGGATAGATTAAGCAGGATAGAAGAAATAGGTCAGATGAAAACCATGATGGTTTTATCCAAAACTAAAGATACCCGCCTCATTCCTCATCCTTACGATAATAAAGCATGAATATTGAAGATCTAAGAAACATCTGCCTATCTCTTCCACAGGTAACGGAGGAGTTTCCATTTGATAATGATACTTTAGTATTTAAGGTAGCAGGAAAGATGTTTGCCCTTACCTCTTTAAGTGATCCTAGCACCGTTAATCTTAAATGCGAGCCCGAAAAGGCTATTGAATTACGGGAGCGTTATAATGGAATTACGCCAGGCTATCACATGAATAAGAAACACTGGAATACGGTTATGATGAAAGGAGATTACAGCGATTCTCTTTTAAAAGAATGGATTATTGAATCTTATAATCTAGTATATAACAAATTACCAAAAAAATTAAAACCTATAAAATGAATAATAACTATTTTAAACGATTAATTTCAAAATTTGCCCGATATTTCATTCAAGGGGCTATTTTGGTTATCCCCATAACGTTAACCATTTATATTGTATATAATGCTATAAGTTTTATAGACCATCTACTTCCTGTACATTATCCCGGATTAAATCTTATTATAATCATAACAACCATAACACTTTTAGGTGCATTTGGATCCACTATTATTCTTCAACCTTTTATAAACTATTTCGAAAGAATGATGGAAAGAGCTCCTTTAGTTAAAGTAATTTATACTTCGCTTAAAGACTTACTTTCAGCATTTGTTGGTAAAGAGAAAAAATTTAATCAACCCGTATTGGTTAAAATTAACAGTACAGATGAAATTATGCGTTTGGGATTTATTACTCAAGAAGATTTAACTTTTATTGGAATTGAGAATAAATATGTTGCAATTTATTTTCCGCATAGCTATAACTTCTCCGGAAATCTTTTGGTTGTACCCGTTAAAAACGTTATTAAAATAAGCGGGCCTTCGGCCGAGGTAATGAAATTTATAGTAAGCGGGGGTGTAACCGATTTAGAAAACATAAAAATAAAATCTTAATGGAATATTCTATAAAATCTTTTGATGAATTAACGCCTCTTGAACTCTACCAGATTTTAAAATTAAGGGAAGAAGTGTTTATAGTAGAACAAAACTGTGTTTATAAAGATATTGATGATTATGATCTGCGCGCCTATCATCTAATGGGTAAAATAAACAATGATATTCAGGCCTATGCCCGGATATTTTCTCCCCGTATAAAATATCCCGAATGCTCTATTGGCAGAGTTGTTGTTAGAAAAGAACAAAGACTGAATTTTTACGGAAAATCTTTAATGCAAGTAGCTATAAAATTTTTGAACGAAAAATTTAGTGGTGTATCAATTGTCATTTCAGCACAGCTTTATTTAAAAAAATTTTATGAGGAATTTGGGTTTAAGGCTATTTACGATGTTTATGATGAGGACGGAATACCACATATTAAAATGATTTTAGATGCATAATTACAGTAACGCTGAAGTTTCTGAAGCCCTTGAATTAGCTGCTCAGTTAATGGAATTGCATAATGAAAATCCGTTTAAAATTAGGGCGCTTAATAATGCCTCCTATAAAATAAGCAGATATCCCGAATCCCTTATTGGACTGAGCTTACAGGAACTCGAAAAAATAGAAGGGATTGGGAAAGGAATTGCTCAAAAAATAATTGAACTACACCATGCGGGCACTTTTCAAGAGTTAAGTGATCTTTTAAATAAAACTCCTGAAGGATTAACAGAGTTATTTAAAGTGAAAGGCCTTGGGCCAAAAAAAATTGCAAAACTTTGGCACGAGTTAGGTATAGAAAGCATAGGCGAACTAATGTATGCTTGCAAAGAAAACAGACTGATAGAAATAAAAGGGTTTGGTGAAAAAACTCAAAATGCCGTAATAGAAAGCATTCAGTTTATTTTAAGTTCAAAAGATTGGTTTCATTTCTCAGAAGCAGAGATAATTGCTCATAGTCTTAAAGAAGAACTCAATAATAAATATAAACTCCATCAATTAGAACTTTGTGGCCAAATTATAAGAAAGTGTGAAACCGTTAATGAAATAACATTTATATGCTCACCCGAAATCGATATGCAGGATGTCCCAAAAAATTATAAAGGTCTTAATGTAAACTTAATATCGTGCAAGGAATCCGAATTTGATTATAATTGTTTTATTCATAGTGCTTCAGACGAACATATTGCGCAACTGGAACTTCTGGATCCGGATATACTTAAAAAAGCGAACAACGATAAAGAAGTATATCAGCTTCTTCGTTTGCAATACATTATTCCGGAACTACGCGATGGTTTATTAGAAATTGAAAAGGCAAAAATAAATGCAATACCTGATCTTATCCATTACAACGATTTAAAAGGAATACTCCATAACCATACAACATACAGTGATGGGCAACATTCTTTAAAAGAAATGGCAGAGTATGCTAAAGAACTAGGCTTCGAATACTTGGCCATTTGCGATCATAGTATTTCTGCATCTTATGCGGGTGGATTAAAACCCGAAGATATTATCGAACAACATCAGGAGATAGATGCACTAAATAAAAAATTAGCTCCATTTAAAATATTTAAGGGAATAGAAAGCGATATTAAAAACGACGGCTCATTAGACTATCCAACAGATCTATTAAAAACGTTTGACCTGGTTGTTGCCAGTATTCATCAAGGTTTTAAAATGGATGAAGAAACAGCAACAAAGCGATTAATTAAGGCAATAGAAAATCCTTATACCACCATTCTGGGGCACATGACCGGCCGATTACTCTTGTCAAGAAAAGGTTATCCGGTTAACTTTAAAAAAATTATTGATGCTTGTGCTGATAATCAGGTGATTATAGAGCTTAATGCCCATCCCTATCGTCTGGACATCGACTGGAGGTGGATACCATACTGTATCGAGAAAGGAGTATTAATCTCCATAAACCCTGATGCACACTCCAAAAGTGGTTATCACGATATGCAATATGGTATTAATGTAGCACGAAAAGGTTATTTGAGCAAAGCTAATTGTTTTAACGCCCTGAATTTAAAACAAGTAGAAGAATGGATGTGGCAAAAAAGAAAATAAAATCCAATAAATTTGGTTGTAAAAAAATTTATCCTTTAAATTTGCATAAATTAATTCTTCAATGAATAAAAACCTAAATACAAATTGGTGGTGGCAGTTTACTTATAACGTGAACAGCTAATCTTTGTATTTATATACCATTAAAACGTAAAACCCGCTGTTCCTCAATCAGCGGGTTTTTTATTTAGAAAAGAAATGAAAACAACTACATACATACTAAATAGTCTTAAATTACCGGGAGACCGCTTTACACCCATTAACCTGTATCTTAAAATAAGAGACGCGTTTCCTTACAGTGTATTATTGGAGAGCTCGGATTATAGAGCAAATGATAATGCTTATTCCTTCATAGGTTTTAATCAATTAGCAAATATAAAAGCCTCCCAAAAAAGGGTTAGTGTAAAACTTCCAGGCCAATCATTCAGCGTTGAAGTAAACCATAAAGAAAACATCCTTGATCATCTAAAACAATTTAAAAATTCATTTAAAATTCAAAATCAGGAAGTTTCGTTTATAAACGGATTGTTTGGGGCTTTTTTTCACGATGTGGTAGATGTTTTCGAGGACCTTAACCTAAAAAATAATTCAGATAAAGAGGTCCTTAATTTTTCGTTTTATAAGTACCTGCTTATTTTCAACCATTTTACTAATGAACTAATTTTACAATATTATACCGAATTAGATGAAGATTTAGACATAAGTAATATCCTTGAAATTATTCATGGCTTCGATAAACAATCGTTTCCTTTTAAAAGGACTAAATTAGAATCTAGTGACTGCACAGATGAAGATTATTTAAAAATGGTGAGCAAAACCAAAATATATCTTCAGGGAGGAGAAATCTTTCAGGCCGTTATATCTAGAAAATTTGAAACAGATTTTAAAGGCGATGAATTTAACGTTTACCGTGCGCTTCGAATGATAAATCCATCACCTTATCTATTTTTCTTCGATTTTGGAAATTTTAAATTATTTGGCTCATCACCCGAGGCACAACTAAAAGTTAGAAATAATACCGCCTCTATTTTTCCAATTGCCGGAACTTACAAAAGAAGTGGTAACGATATAATAGATCAGATAGAAATTGAAAAACTAAAAAAGGATGAAAAAGAAAATGCAGAACATAGCATGCTTGTAGATTTAGCAAGAAATGACTTAAGCAGAAATTGTAAAGAAGTAAATGTTGTAAAATACAAAGAAGTTCAAATATTTTCGCATGTCATTCATCTTGTTTCTGAAGTTAGCGGCAACATAAAGCCTAATACCGACTCGCTTGATATTTTGGCCGGATCTTTTCCTGCGGGCACATTAAGTGGTGCCCCTAAAATAAGAGCGCTCCAGATAATTGATGAACTGGAGAAAAGCGATAGAAACTTTTATGGAGGTTGTGTTGGTTATATTGGATTTAATAACGATATAAACTTAGCTATTACTATACGAAGTTTTAAAAGTGAAAACAATCGTCTTTCATACAGAGCCGGTGCCGGTATTGTTATTAACTCTGTACCCAAAAATGAATTAAATGAAATAAATAACAAAATTGCCGCTTTAAGAAAAGCAGTTGAATTTGCAGAAACTATTTAAAATGAAAATATTAGTATTAGATAATTACGACTCCTTCACCTATAATCTGGTTCATTATCTGGAAGCCATCAACGATGTTGAAGTTAGTGTTTTTAGAAACGACAAAATATCATTAGATGCTATAACGGATTTCGATAAAATTGTACTTTCGCCGGGCCCAGGTTTACCAAAAGACGCAGGTATTATGCCCCAGTTAATAAAAGAATTTGCAGGCAAAAAGCCGATATTAGGGGTTTGTTTAGGCCACCAGGCAATTGCTGAAGCCTTTGGAGGTAATTTATTTAATCTTGATAAAGTTTATCACGGCCTAAGCACAGAACAAATACTAATAAATGAACACTATATTTTTACCGGACTTCCAAAAAAATTTAAAGTTGGTCGCTATCACAGCTGGAATGTTGATTCGAATTTACCAAAAGATCTAAAACTTATCTCTGTAGACGAAAATGGACTTGTAATGGCTATATGCCATCAAACATTTGATATAACTGGTCTTCAGTTTCATCCCGAATCTGTTTTAACAGAATATGGAAAAGAAATTATTATAAACTGGGTAAAACATTAAGAAAACATACTATAATAAATTTAACCATTAGAATTTAAGAATGAAATCAGAATTAACACAACTCATTAACAACGCTCAACTTAATCATAAAAAAGCCTACGAAATGATGAAGGAAATAGCGGGTGGTAATGTTAATCAGGCGCAACTTTCCTCCTTTCTTTCTATCTTTTTAATAAGAGGCCTTTCTTTAGTTGAAATGCGTGGATTTATTGATTCTTTAAATGAATTAGCTATAAAGATTAATATTCCCTTTAAAACATGCGACATTGTTGGTACTGGAGGAGACGGCAAAAACACTATTAATATTTCCACTATTAGCGCTTTAATTGCTGCTGGTGCGGGTGTTAAAGTAACTAAGCACGGCAACTATGGCGTTTCTTCTATTTCTGGATCTTCTAATGTACTAGAATTTATGGGATATGTATTCCCTAAAAGTGAAACTGAAATTTTATATCAGTTAGAAAAAAATAATATCGCATTTATTCACGCACCGCTTTTTCATCCCTCTCTAAAACACGCCGCAGAAACCAGAAAAAATCTGGGATTACGTTCTTTATTCAATCTTGCAGGACCACTTGTTAATCCTTGTAATCCTTATTATAAAGTACTAGGGGTTTATAATCTGGAAACATTTAGATTGTATCATTATTTGCTTCAGGAAAATGAAAGTCCATTTAAATTGATTTATAACCTAGACGGGTATGATGAGATCTCCTTAACAGATACGGTTAAAATTGGAGACCTAAATGGAGAGCATTATTTTAGACCTGAAGAGCTAGGGTTTAATACTATTAATCCAAGCGATATCAGCTGCAGCACTAGCATAGAAGATGCAGCCAAATTATTTAAAAAAATTATTAGCAATAACGGAACACAAGCTCAGGAAGACGTATGCATTGCAAACGCTGCATTAGCGATTAAATTATTTTATCAAACTACCTATAAAGAAGCCTGCGAAAGAGCGAAAGAAAGTTTAAAATCAGGAAATGCCTCAAAAATATTAAACAACATTTTAATTCAATAAACATGAATGTTCTAAACGAAATAATAGATTATAAAAAAAATTTGGTGGAAGAGAGAAAAAGCCTATATCCGGTAAAACTCCTGGAAAGAAGCCCTTTTTTCGATTCACAAACAGTATCCTTAAAAAAATATCTTTTGCGCAGCGATCTTAATGGAATTATTGCAGAATTTAAACGCAAAAGTCCTTCTAAGGGCTTTATTAATAAATATGCCGATATAGAAAAAGTGAGTGTAGGTTACATGATGGCCGGTGCATCAGCGTTATCTATTTTAACCGATGAGAAATATTTTGGTGGGTCCGATAAAGATTTAACCCTTGCAAGAAAATTTAACTACTGTCCATTACTTAGAAAAGAATTTATAATTGACGAGTATCAAATTATTGAGGCTAAATCTATTGGAGCAGATGCTATTCTGCTTCTGGCAAATGTGTTAAGTAAAAAAAAATTAGCGGATTTCTATGCGTTGGCTCAAAGTTTAAATATGGAGGCACTGTTCGAGATTCGTGATGAAGAAGAAATTGATAATCTTCCAGCAAACGCTTCTATTGTGGGTATAAACAATCGTAACTTAAAATCATTTGAAGTAAGCCTTCAGCAGTCGCTAGATCTGGTTAATCGTTTGCCTTTAGATACAGTAAAAGTATCTGAAAGTGGAATTAGTAAGGCTGAAGATATAAAACTACTAAGAGAAAATGGATTTAAGGGTTTTCTAATTGGTGAAACATTTATGCAAAATGCAAATCCTGCCAAGGCCTGCAATCTGTTTATTAATGAAATAAAAAAATTAAACTAATATGAATATTACTTTTCGGAAGGCTGAGACCATCGATATTCCTCTTATTTATGCTCTTGCAGAAGAAACATGGAACGAGCATTACATAACTATTGTAACGCAGGACCAAATCAATTATATGCTTAACCTCATGTATAGCGAAACTGCTCTTGAAAAACAAATGACTAATGGGCATGAATTTACTTTTGTATTTGTAGAAAATGAACCTGCCGGTTATATTTCCATACATCAAGAAAAAGAAAGTGAATATTTTTTAAACAAATTTTATATTCTAAAGAGATTTCGAAATCACAAAATAGGAGAAAAGCTTCTAAAATACAGGGAGGATAAACTTGCAGGTAAACTAAAAATAATGCGCTTATTTGTAAACCGCGAGAACTTTAAATCCATAAATTTCTATTTTAAAACAGGTTTTATTATTGAAAAAATAATAGATCAGCCCATTGGGGAAAACTATTACATGAATGATTTTGTTATGATGAAGAAATATAATCAATAAATTATTTGTTGGATATAATGAAAATAAAAATTTGCGGTTTAACTAAATTTAATAACATGGAAGAGCTTGTTGGTCTTAATCCTGATTTTATGGGATTAATTTTTTATAAGCAATCTCCTCGCTATATATACAACTCTAACCATATAGAGCAAATTCAAAAATTTAAGTCGGTTTCTAAGGTTGGTGTTTTTGTAAATGAAGACTTAAGCATTGTTAAAGAGAAAATAATAGAGTTTAATTTAAACTTTATCCAGCTACACGGCGATGAGGATATTGAGTATATTAAAAATATACCTAAAAATGTTGGGATAATAAAGGCCATAAAGATCAAAAACAGAGAAGATATTAGTAGCGCCTCATTATATAAAAATAACTGTGATTTTATATTATTTGATACTGCTACTATAAATATGGGGGGATCCGGAACTAAATTTAACTGGGAATGGCTAAACGATTATAATCAGGAAACTCCATTTCTTTTGGCAGGCGGTATTAGTCTAAACGATATTGAAGAAATAATTGAACTTAAAAAAAGAAATAAAAAATTTGCCGGTGTAGATCTAAACTCAAAATTTGAAATACAGGCTGGAATAAAAAATATAGAAAATTTAAAACAATTTATATCATGTATCAGGTAAACGAAAAAGGGTTTTATGGTGACTTTGGGGGAGCTTATATTCCCGAAATGCTTTATGCCAACATTGAAGAAATAAAAAATAGTTATCTGGACTTTATCTCGAGTGCAGGCTTTAAAAATGATTTTAACTATTTGCTTGAAAATTATGTTGGAAGGCCCACGCCTTTATACTATGCTAAGCGGCTTTCTGAAAAATATAACTCTACTATTTACCTGAAACGAGAGGATCTTTGCCATACCGGTGCACATAAAATTAATAACACCGTTGGTCAGATTCTTTTTGCTAAACACCTCGGTAAGAAAAGAATTATTGCTGAAACCGGAGCTGGACAGCATGGTGTTGCAACGGCTACCGTATGTGCACTAATGGGTTTGAAATGCATAATATACATGGGAGAAGTGGATATTAAAAGACAAGCTCCTAATGTTGCTCGTATGAAAATGTTAGGTGCAGAAGTTGTGGCAGCAACATCAGGAAGTAAAACGCTAAAAGATGCAACCAATGAGGCCATAAGAGACTGGATTAATAACGCAGGCAATACCTATTATATTATTGGTTCGGTTGTAGGTCCACATCCATATCCCGATATGGTTGCACGTTTTCAGTCGGTAATTAGCGAAGAAATTAAAAAACAACTTAAGGAAAAAGAAAATACCGAGAACCCTCATTTTGTTATCGCCTGTGTGGGTGGCGGAAGTAATGCGGCTGGCGCTTTTTATCATTACCTTGATAATACTGATGTTCGATTAATAGCTGTTGAGGCTGCCGGCCATGGAATTGATACCGGAAAAAGTGCTGCTACTTCTGTTTTAGGAAGCATCGGAATTATACACGGAAGTAAAACACTTCTTATGCAAACAGCAGACGGGCAAATTATAGAGCCGCATTCTATCTCTGCCGGATTAGACTATCCGGGTGTTGGGCCACTTCATGCTCATTTACATAAAACAAAACGCGCAGATTTTATAAGCATTACGGATGATGATGCTCTTAAAGCTGCTCTTCTCTTAAGTAGATTAGAAGGTATTATACCGGCACTCGAAACTGCACATGCCATTGCGGCTCTGGAACCGCTAAAAAATGAAATAAAAAATAAGATTGTTGTGTTGAATTTGTCTGGAAGAGGCGATAAAGATTTAGGAACTTATATGGAAACTTTAGTTTAACAAAAAGTAAAATTAAAAACGAATTACGATAAAAAATTTAAACATGAACAGACTCGACAAATTGTTTTCTGATAATCCATCGCATGTTTTATCCATATACTACACAGCAGGATTTCCCGAATTAAATGATACACTTAGAATTGCAAAAGAATTAGAAGATGCAGGAGTAAACATGCTGGAAATTGGCATACCCTTTAGTGATCCATTGGCTGATGGACCTGTTATACAGGAAAGCAGTACTGCCGCCATTCATAATGGAATGAACATAGAAACTCTTTTTAAACAAATTAAAGATCTTCGTCATACTGTTTCCCTCCCGGTAGTTCTGATGGGTTATTTTAATCCGGTTTTACAATATGGCTTCGAATTATTCTTAAAGAGATGCGGTGAATGTGGAATAGATGGTATAATTATTCCCGATTTACCTTTAGATGAGATAGAACATACCTATGGAAAAGTACTTGATAAATATAATATTTACAACATTTCTTTAGTTACCCCTCATACGCCAACGGAAAGAATACATACTATCGACAAACTAAGCAAAGGCTTTGTATACTTTGTATCTTCTTCAAGCATAACAGGAAATACTTTAGAAAAGAATGATCAACAAGAAGATTATTTTAAACGAATAAAATCACTTCCAATTAAAAACAGCAAACTTATTGGTTTTGGTATTTCAAACAACAAAACATTTAAAACAGCTTGCGAGTATGCTAACGGGGCAATTATCGGAACAGCCTTTATTAAAGCACTAAAAAACAAACAAAATATTAAGGAATTTATTCATCATATACTTCACAACGAATGATAATACAGTTAGAAAATAACCTCTCCGCTGCCTCTATTAATCAGCTGTTAGAACAACTTAAAACAATTGGATATAAATCCACCGAGGTTAAAACCGCTCATGGACACTACCTGGTGTGCATTGGCCCTTACGATATTGATATAAGAAAAATTGGCAACCTAAAGGGAGTTAAAGATGTACATCGATTAACCGAACCATATATGCTGGTTTCCTCTAAATGGAAAGTAAACAGAACGGAGATTGATTTAGGCAATGATGTTAAAATTGGTAATGGTCATTTTTCCATTATGGCAGGTCCTTGTTCGGTGGAAAACGAACAACAGATTGAACTCATTGTTCAGCACCTTGTAAATAACAACATAAAAATTATAAGAGGCGGTGTATTTAAACCCCGAAGTTCACCCTATGCCTTTAGAGGACTGGGAATTGACGGCTTAAAAATGTTCCATAGTATTGCAAGAGATAACGGTTTAAAGGTAATTACCGAGGTAATGGAGGCTGGGCAAATAGAGAAAATGATGGACTTTGTAGATGTATTTCAGGTTGGAGCGCGCAACTCTCAAAATTTTAATTTGTTGGATGAATTAGGCGGTATCAATAAACCTATACTTTTAAAAAGAGGAATAAGTGGAACTATTGATGAATTATTACAGAGTGCGGAATATATCTTTTTAAGAGGAAACGAAGAAATTATGCTTTGCGAACGAGGCATCAGAACCTATGAAAATGCATATCGTAACACCTTTGACATAAATGCCATTAGTATCTTAAAAGAAAAGTCGCATTTACCCGTAATTGCAGATCCCTCGCATGGTATTGGGATTAGAGCTCACGTTTCGCGGGTTGCCTTGGCTGCTGCTGTAGCCGGAGCTGATGGGCTGATATACGAGGTACATCACACACCCGAGGAAGCTTTAAGCGATGGACAACAAACCCTTAGTTTTGAGGAATCTAATCGTCTGATTAAAGCATTAAATGAACTTAAACAAATCGAGCTCCATTTAATTTAACTATATCTAAATAAAAACATTCATTTATTTAAATAAAAAAGGTTGAGTTAAAATTAACTCAACCTTCATTTAAGCATTTAATATTTTTTAATATTTCTTCAGTAATAACAATTAATTAAAGGGAATTATGCTAATCCCAACGGTAATTGGATTAACAAACGGGCCTTGTCCGTTTTTAAACATTCCTGTTAAATTATACTCGCCAAAAAAAGTGTAATTACCATAACCAATGCGTGCCGTAGCGGAAACTTTATAATCATTTAAATTAAAATCGTCGCGCACTTTGTTTTTGAACTTTTTATCGTTTAAATAATAAACCTGTTTTAGATTACCCCCTAAACGATATCCACCCACAACACCAAATGCCAGGTGTAAACTTTTTGAAGTATTGTTATTAGTATTAAACTCTAAAAGTGCCGGCACATTTACCCATATGGATTGAAGCCTGTTTTTTCTATAATTAGTTGTTGTAGGAACTAATGTAAGTTTATTAACATCAGGAGTAAAGTTATAGGATCCAATCAATCCGTAATTAGACCACTCAAATCCTAATCCGGTAATCAAATTAATTTTCTCTTGATACAAATTAAAGTCTTTTTCAAACAAATTAACTCTCCAGTTAAATGATCTGCCATAATTTAGTTCCAATTCGGGCCAACCAGCAGGCGGATTTAAATCGAAACCATTTTGCATAAGTCCGTTAACTCCCAGTTCCAGTCCAGCCCAGTGATGAAATACATCTTCTTTTTTTGAATCACCTGTTGAGTCATCATCATCATCTTCCACTATTATCAATTGATTATCACCAAGTTTTATCCGGGTAGAATCTTTAACTTGTGTTTTACCATTAAAAAGTTCAAACGAACCAGCCCCACTTACATCTATGTTTTTAATTTTAGGTTCATTCTTGAAAAACATCCCTCCGGCTCCACTTATAGTAGCATTGATTTCTTCTATTGCATTTATTTTAGCGTCTCCAGAGCCTGAAATATTAGCACTTGTTGTTTGAGTTTCTAAATTTATGGCTTTTAAATCGCCAGCTCCCGAAATATCAACTTTGTGTTTATTTGCTTTACCGCTTAATTCGATATCCCCCGCACCACTAATTTTAGAATCCACATTATTAGCCTCAACATTAAGTCTTATATCTCCTGCGCCGGAAACTTTAAGTTTTAAATCATCTGTCTTCAAAGACCCTTCGTTTCTTAGGTCGCTTGCACCGGATAAGTTAATTTCATTAAGTTTAATATACTCAATGCGTAATTCAACGCCTTTAAGTTTATTCCCCTTTTTTCTGGTAAAACTCAAATTCCCACCTTCTATATTGGATAGTAAATCATCAGCATTACCTGCATCGCACTTAATAAATAATTTATTCTGATTGCTTTGAATGATTGTTACATTCTCTGCACCTGTTATTTCTACCGAATTAAAATCCGATAAAGGCCTTTCCTGTTTTAAATTCTCCTGAGCCAGTAGTCCAGTGAAAATAAATGTACTTACTAAAAGTAATTTTGATTTTAATAAACTTGATTTCATAATTTCTGTTTTTAGATTCTTTAATTTTTTATTACTGTTTATTTAATGGAGTGCACGTTTTTATTTGAGTTGAATTATTTACTAATCGAAACCTAAAAGTATTTGCAAAGGATGTACTAATTAAGAGTATAAAAATCATCATAAGTCCAAATATGATTTTTAATGTAGTATCCGATTTATTCATAATCTCTTTATATTGGTTTCTATGCATAAGACGTTTCAGCGCATCCAAAAAGTTACAGGCACACTTGCACTGTTCATGGTTAAGTGTTTAAACCACTGATTAACAGTTAAATAAAAATCAAAGAAAAAGAAATACCGCGGGCTTCTTGTTAATATCCGGTTTTTCTTTTTTCCATTTATAAACCGGCATGCTTTTTATAAACTCATTTTGGGAAGTTATATCTGCTGCTACACAAAGCATGGTATTGGGATCGAGTTCATTTAAGAGATCTTCAAAGAGATTTAAATTTCGATATGGAGTTTCGATAAATAATTGAGTTTGCTTTTGCTGTTTTGCTATGCGTTCATACCATTGTATCTTTTTTATCCGATCTTTTTGTTCGCGTGGCAGATATCCATTAAAAGCAAAACTTTGTCCATTTAAACCCGAGGCCATTAGTGCAAGAATTATCGAATTAGGACCCACCAAAGGCTCCACCTTAAATCCTAACTCATGAGCAAGCTTTACGAGCTCTGCTCCGGGATCTGCAACACCTGGACAACCGGCATCACTCATTAAACCCATGTTTTTACCTTGTTTTAATGGATTTAGATAGTGAAGAATCTCCTCTGCCTTGGTGTGTTCATTTAATTCAAAAAGTTCTAACTCGTTTAATGAATGAGGATAGTTAACGGATTTTAAGAAGCGTCGAGCATTTTTTTCACCCTCTACAACAAAAGTATTAAGTGAGTGCAGAACATTAAGCAGATCCTGACTTAGTTTGCCCGAAGGATTGTTTTCGGAAAGTGAACTGGGTATTACATATAATGTAGGCATACTATATTTTAGCTCTTCTAAAATTAACCAAATAAACACCCAATATAATAATGGCTATGCATATAAACTGAGCAAAATAAAGAGCTTCCCCATCAAAAACACCCCAAGCAAGGGCCACAACCGGAATAAAATAGGTTACAGATGAAGCAAATAAAATGGAAGTTTCTTTTATTAACATATTATAAAGAATAACTGCTACCGCTGTTCCCCAAAAGCCCAATACAGCTAAATAAATTAGGGCCTTAAAAGCATTCGGATTTACAGTAGTAATTAAAATAAAATCGCTATTAAATAAATTAAGGAGTGCGGGAAGCCCTATTCCACAAAAGGCAAAGGCTGTTATGGTGATACTATTTATACCGGATAGTTTATGCTTTATTATATTAACGCTAATTGCATAACACAACGTTGCCAATACCACCAGCCATCCCAATAAAAGATTAGAATTAACTTGTTTGCTATCGCGAGATACCAGTAAAAAAACCGCCCCTGCCAATCCTACAATTACTCCCATTATCTGTTGTTTGGAAAACGTTCCTTTAAAGGCAACAGCACCTACAAGAAGTGTAAACAAGGGAGTTAAAGCATTTAAGATCCCCGCCATAGAGCTGCTTATGCCGGTTTGAGCCTTTGTAAATAAAAAAGCAGGGATAAAATTTCCAAAAAGTCCAACCGTTAAATACCATTTCCAATTACTTTTAATAGCCGCATTCTTTAAATGATAAAAAGCAAAAGGCAACATAAACAAAAAGGCAAATACCATTCTAAGGCTTGCTACCTGCTCGGAATTATAAACTTCTAATCCGCGCTTCATTAGTATAAATGAACTACCCCAGGTAAGGGAAAGTAGAACAAACAATAACCATGATACTAAACCTTTATTCACTCGGCAAAACTACTATATTAAGTTGTCTTATTTAATTGACTACTCCAAAACATTGTTAATATTTTGTAATTCAATACTTTTACTTTATATTTAGTAAACTTAAATTTTACCTATGTCTTTTCAAACTCAGGAAATTAAAGTAAGTGGATTAACTTGCGGAACTTGTGTAAATACATTAACCAACGCATTAATGTCTAAAGAGGGCGTTAAGGACGTTGAAGTTGATTTAACTAAAGGAATTGCCCGTATCAAGTTTAATGTATACAAGCTTAACAAACAACAGGTAATAGATATTATAAATAGCGATACTCCTTATCAGGCCTCTTAAATGGAGGAATTTAAAATATACGCTGCCGGCGATTTTATTCAAACCAATGATCTATTGCCGGTAATTAACCCCTTTAACGGAGAATCTTTTGCTCATACATACCTGGCCAATTATGAAATTATTAATCGAAGTATCTGTAAAGCTGAAGAATGTTTTACCAAACTCAAACGTTTAAGCTCTTACGAAAAGTATGAAATACTTAAATTTATTTCGGACGAGATAATTAAAAATAAATCTCATTTTGCGACACTTATTTGTAAAGAAGCTGCTAAGCCCATTAAATACGCTAATTCGGAGGTAGATCGGGCCGCCCAAACCTTTTTAATTGCCGCCGAAGAATGCAAAAGAATTTCTGCAGAAGTAATTAGCCTGGATTGGACACCAGCCGGAAAAAACAAAGAAGGCATAGTAAAATACTTTCCTGTAGGACTTGTGTCCGCCATTAGCCCCTTTAATTTTCCTTTAAATCTGGCCGTTCATAAAATAGCACCCGCAATAGCCGCTGGTTGCCCTATTATATTAAAACCATCTTCTAAAACACCGCTAAGCACTTTGTTGCTGGCTCAGATAATTGATAAAAGCGCATTACCTAAGGGTGCATTTTCTGTTTTACCGTGCAGTAGAACTACCGGAAATTTATTAGTTGAAGATAATCGATTTAAATTACTAACGTTTACCGGATCGCCAGAGATAGGCTGGAAAATGAAACAAAGATCTGGAAAAAAGAAAGTTGTTTTAGAATTAGGTGGAAATGCCGGAGTAATTATTTCAACTAGCGCAAATATTAAGATGGCTGTAGAAAAGGCTATAATAGGTGCATTTGCATACTCCGGTCAGGTTTGCATCCATACCCAGAGAATACTGGTGCACGAATCTGTTTTCGAAACTTTTACCAAACTTTTTTGCGAAACCATTGCCGGTTTAAAAATTGGAGATCCTATGCTCAACAACACCGATATTTCCTGCATGATTGATGAGCACAACAATAAACGGGTGTTGAGTTGGATAAACGAAGCGGTTACGGAAGGAGCAAAAATTTTATGCGGAGGCATGATAGAAGGAGGTATTTTATTACCTACCGTTCTTACCCATACAAAAGAAAATCAAAAAGTAAATTGCGAAGAGGTTTTTGGACCTGTTGTAACTATTGAAAAATTTACCCAATTTAATGAAGCAATAAGCACCCTTAATAACTCACGATTTGGATTACAAGCCGGGCTTTTTACCGACTCGCAGAAAGAAATAAATTATGCTTTTAATAACCTTGAAGTAGGAGGAGTTATTATAAACGATGTTCCTACCTATCGTGCTGATCACATGCCTTATGGAGGTGTTAAAGATTCTGGCCTCGGAAGAGAGGGAGTTAAATACGCCATGATGGATATGCTGGAAGCAAAGATTCTGGTTAAGGATATTGAATAATGTTTATTAACAAGCTCTTTTTTTAAACTTCTATCTTTAACTGATAAAACTCTGATAAGATTTAATTAGTTTTAATAAAATCCATTTTATGAACCTATTTTCTATTTTCCTGATTTTATTTGCGTCTGTTTATTTTTCTTATGCGCAGGAAAGCACCTATAAAACCGAAGAAAAAGGCAGAGCCGAAGTTTTGGTTATGGCCTTTGAACCTCGGATGTATATGAGTCAGTGGGACCATGAGTTAACTCAAAAGAATAACATGCCATCGGTTAAAATTAAAGAGTTTTTTAGAGAAGAAATTGACCGCCACTTTTATAAAGAATTAATCGGTAAAAAAACTCCATTATCCTTAAATTTAAGTTCGCTTGAGGCTTGTCACAACGACTTAAACAAATTTTACGAGAGCGTTCAGATTACTTTTAAGGACCAGGTACCGGGTGATAATAAACCTTTGAAAAACAAAGGAGAATTAGCCCCTAACACCCGAAAGGTAAATGTTGTTGCTGTAAAAACCACCAATCAGAACAATATTAGAGACATTAGCAGAGACTATGGCGCTAAATATATTATAGCCATAAACGAACTGGACCTATTAATGCCAGTAAAAGACGCCTATGACATGAGCAATAAAAACTTTGATATAATACTTAAAATTCATTATACGATCTTAACAAACAAGGGGGAAGAAATTATAAGTAATTATAGCGAAACTAATTTTCCAGCAGGGATTTTCAATTTAAAAGAAATTTCAGAAAACGGTTTATTTCCGGCAGTACAAAAAATATCGAATGAGTTATTAAACTTAGAAGCAAAAAGTACAGTAGATAAAAAGAACTAATAAACCATTTACAACTTAAAGTCTTTCACTAATGGTTTTAAAATGCCTCATCCAGGCAAAATTATCTCGTGTATAACCAAGACGAATAATTACAATTTTCTTCTTTGTATCGGTAAATATATATTGGCCATTATGACCATCAGCTACAAATTGGCTATCGCTTTCGCCCCACCACTGATAACAATAAGATCGTTGTTTATAAACAGGATTTTTATATGTCCACGAATCTTTAACCCAAACTTCAGGTACTAATTGTTTTCCATTCCAATTTCCTTTATTTAAATATAAACGGCCAATTTTAGCATAGTCAATAGCCGTTGCACCAATGCCGCAAAACGTTTTCTCTAGTTTGTCTTTATCAAAGATATTCCACATGGCATCGTTTTCCATTTGCAATGGTTCCCATATGTTTTCGTTACAATAATCAGTAATATTTTTACCCTTTAAAGCACGTTGGAGAATTAAACCCAACAACTGCGTATCACCATTCTGGTATTTAAACTTCTCACCCGGTGTATACTTAAATTTTAATTTTTTTAGCACCTTGTTAAAACTTGGGCCGTAATACATCTTTACCACATTACTAAACGGACTATTATAGTTTTCATCAAAATCAATTCCAGAGACCATATTTAGCAGGTGCTCTAATGTTAGTTGTTCTATGCCCTTCATATAGCTCAGTTCGGGAACATACGAAATAACCTTATCCGATACCGACTTTATATATCCATCCCTTACGGCACAACCAAATAAAATACTGGTTATAGATTTTGCCATAGAAAACGATAAAACCGGGGTTGTTTTCCCATACTTCTCATCTTGCCAATTATACAATATGGTATCATTTCTAATAATGAGATACGAAACAGTTCTACTCTTTTTTAGAACCTCCTCTATAGGCAACCATTTACTTTGTTCAATAGAAAAGGTATCCGGAAATATCAAATTGGTTTTAGATGGATAAAACTTAAATGGATTCTCCGACTTCCGTAAAACTCTACTTGGGAAGATCTTATAGTCCTCTATGCCCACAAAATTATACCGAGCATATCGGTAGGCCGTGCATGACGATAAAATCAACGCTATTATCAAAAAAGGGAATAATTTCATGAATGCAAAATATAAAAATTACATCTTGCAAAAAAAGATTATATACGTATCTTTGTGATGTATTCCTTTCTGAAGTTGGATTGGCGGTGTTGGCAAAATACTTAATCTTTAAACCTATTTACATGCAGTATAATACACAATTACCTCAAATGGTATTACCTGAATATGGTCGTCATATTCAAACCATGATAGAACATTGTTGCACCATTGAAAACCGTGAAGACCGCAATAAATGTGCAAAAGCCATTGTTGACGTTATGGGTCAGCTAAATCCACATCTAAGGGATGTAACCGATTTTAAACATAAACTTTGGGATCACTTATTTATAATTTCCGATTTTAAACTGGATGTTGATTCTCCCTATCCTATTCCCAATCGCGAAATCTTAACCAAGAAACCAGAACGCTTGCCTTATCCAAAAGGCAGAATAAAATACAAACATTATGGTCGATATGTTGAATCGTTTATTAATAAATGCATGAACAATAACGAACCCGAGCAACGCCAGCAATTTACAGAAGTTATTGCCAATATGATGAAGAAAAACTTTCTGAATTGGAATCGCGATTCTGTTAATGACGAAGTGGTTTTTGATCATTTAGAGATTTTATCGGAGGGTCAGCTTAAAGTAAATGAAAACACTACTTTAAGATCTACTAATGAAATCTTAAAAACAAATCGCGTTAACACGAACAATCACAGCAATCAAAATCAAAAACATAAACATAAGTTTAAGAAACACAAGAAACACTTTTAACTCTATTTCTTCCACTTTACACTTTTTTGAACTATCCAGAGATATTAAGCACCCGGTTTAAAAGGGTTAAATCATATTTAAAGAAATCCATAGTTTATATTCTATTGTCTACTCTCCGCTTTCCGATAAGCCTCCTATTTCGGCTATTTGAAGCGAAAGAATGTTGTCTGGTTGTTGGCTGAGCGAAGTCGAAGCCAATACTTGATTTCTATATTCTTATTTATATTTCATAAGTCATAATTAAGTAATCAACCCTCCATTATTCTAAGAATCACATTAAGACATTGTATAATTAGCACACTAGCTAATCATCTACTCCCAATCTTCCTTATAATTATCACTCTCGTAAATGTTCAAGTAATTTTCATAACGGTGTTCGCATATCTCTCCTTCCTCTAATAATTCTTTTACGGCACACCCCGGCTCGTTAATATGTAAGCAATTATTGTATTTACAATTTGCAGATGCTCTAAACATTTCAGGAAAATAGGTAGCTACTTCTTCACGTTTAAAATCTACAATAGCAAACGACTTTACACCGGGAGTATCAATAAGACAAGTAAGATCGTTGGTTCTATACATCTGGGCAAATGTAGTGGTGTGTGTTCCCTTTTCGTTAGACTCGGATACTTCACCCACTCTTAGATTTAAACCGGGCACTAAAGTATTTAACAAAGAGGATTTACCAACTCCGCTATGCCCCGAAAACAAAGTAATCTTCTGGCTTAGATTTTCATTTAACTCCTCTATGCCTTTATGGGTATGAGCACTTACTAAAAATACCGGATATCCTATTTTTTCATAAACCAATTTTATATAGGAAGCCTCCGCTTCAGCATCTTCATCATATGTATCTATCTTGTTGATAACAATTATGGATTTAATGCCATAGGCTTCTGCGGTTATTAAAAAACGGTCGATAAAACCGGTAAGTGTTCGCGGATTTTTAAAACAAACAACCAAAGCGGCCTGATCTATGTTGGAAGCAATGATGTGTTCGCGCTTAGAAAGGTTGGTTGACCTTCTGATTATATAATTTTTCCGTGAAAATATCTTACTAATAACACCCTTCCCCGTTTTAGGCTCAATTTCAAAATCTACTACATCGCCTACTGAAGCAGGATTAGTGTTTCGGCTACCTTTTAACCTTACATTACCCTTAATTCTACACTCAATTAGTCTTTTATTGGCATCTTCAACCAAATACCAGGAGCCGGTAGATTTAAAAACTCTTCCGGTCATTTAACAAATATTGTATTTAAGTTGCACTAAAAGCCCTATTTTTGAGATTACAAAGTTAGTTTAATCGTGTCTATACTAGTAAAAAATATTACCAAATTATTTGGAGAGCAAAAAGCGCTTAGTGAGGTTAGTTTTAGTGTTGGAAGTGGAGAGATAGTCGGCTTTTTGGGTCCTAATGGGGCAGGAAAATCAACCATGATGAAGATTATTACCTGTTTTCTGCCGCCCACATCGGGCGAAGTTAAGGTATGTGGGTATGATGTTCTTGAGCAGTCAATTGAAGTTAGGTCGCGCGTGGGTTACCTCCCCGAGCATAATCCACTCTATTTAGATATGTATGTTAAGGAATACCTACAATATGTTTGTGGAATATACAAAATAACCGATGCTCAAAAACAAATTAAAAACTTAATAGATCAAACCGGTTTGGGCATTGAGCAGCACAAGAAAATTGGTGCTTTATCTAAAGGTTATCGTCAACGAGTAGGCCTTGCACAAGCCCTCATTCATAATCCGGATGTATTGATATTAGATGAACCTACAACGGGCTTGGATCCAAACCAAATTGTAGAAATTCGTAATTTAATTAAAGAGGTTGGAAGAGAAAAAACAGTAATGCTCTCCACGCATATCATGCAGGAGGTTAAAGCAATTTGCGATCGGGTAATTATTATTAATAAAGGCCAGATTGTAGCCGATGAAAAAGCAGACGCTATTCAGCGAAAAGGGGAGACTCAGCAAGTAGTTAAGGTTGAGTTTGACCGACCCGTTTCTTTGGCTAAGCTTAAAGAAATTGCTGGAGTTACCAAGGTAAACGAAGTTAAACCGGGTTTTTATAATGTTTTTTCGGGAAGTAAAAGCGACATTAGGCCTTTAATTTTTAAAATGGCAGTAGAAAACGGATTAACCGTTTTATCTCAAACATTGGAGGAGCAGTCTTTAGAGGATGTTTTCCGAAAATTAACCAAATAGGCTATCTAATTTTTGACGAGTTTTCGAAATAAAAATACTCGTATTTATCCTTAATTTTATTGGGTTAAATAGTTGCTATTTTAGTGACTTACTGTAAAATAACCCAACATGAAAAGACATTTATTTATATTATTTTTTTCTTTATTAATTGGAAGCCTCCAGGCTCAAGATCAGGAGTTGCAGAAAAGAATTAAGGCTAAGGAAGCTGAAACTGAATTTTATGCCAGGGGTGGCAGGAATTTCAGAACAGTTATTGGCGGATACGGATCTATCATGTCCAGTCCCGAACAAGATTGTAACTCGGCTCTTCCTGTTTGTCAGCTCACTTACACACAGTCTAACTCTTATTCGGGTGAAGGAAATACTCAGGAGATTCCCGGTAATTCTTCTTGTTTGGGGTCAAATGAAAAAAATTCTGTTTGGTATATCTTCACTGTAACAGCTGCGGGTACTTTAGATTTTGATATTACACCCAACAATATGAGTGATGATTACGATTTCGCACTTTATAATATTTCGGGTAGTAATTGTAATGGAATTAAGAGCGGAGCAATTACCCCTGTACGTTGTAATTTTTCTGCAACCAGCGGGGTTACGGGGTTAGACCCCTCGGCCTCCAATCCATCGGAGCCTGCTAGTGGTCCTAAAAACAGTACAACACTGCCCGTTACAGTTGGGCAAACTTATGTACTTGTAATCAGCAACTATAGTTCTACACAGAATGGATACTCGCTTAATTTTACACCAAGTTCTGCCAGTATCTTCGACGTTACTCCACCAACCCCTCAAACCGTTACAGCTCCATGTGGTTCAACAACAATAACCTTAAATACAAGCGAAGCTATTAAATGCTCCTCCATTTCATCTGGAGGCACCGAGTTTACGGTTACAGGAACTGGTGGCCCTTACACAGTAACATCTGCAACCGGAATAAACTGCGGATCGGCAACTCCCCAAATTTCTGTTACAGTTTCTCCGGCATTAAGTGGCCCGGGTCCCTGGACATTGCAAATTGCAACAGGAAATGATGGAAATACGTTAATTGATAATTGCGGCAATGCAATGGCCAATACTTCTTTTAATTTTAACCAAACTCCAACAGTGGCCTCTATCAGTGGAGACAATTCTATTTGTTCGGGCGAAACGGTTGGTTTAACTGCTTCCAACGGAAGCTCATGGTCTTGGTCAGGTCCTAATATAATCGGTTCTACTACTTCTCAAACTATTTCTATTTCTCCAACAGCAAATGCAACCTACAATGTTACGGTAAGCAATGGTTCATGCGGTACCTCTAATGCCTCTTTTTCTGTGTCTGTAGCCCAGTCGCCCGTTGCAGCGTTTACGGTATCTCCTGTAACGGTTTGCGCAGGTAGTCCGGTAACCTTTACAAATACTACCCAGTTGCCTCCCACATGCGGCGGACTAGGTTTGTCTCAGTGTGCAACAATTGGTGCTAGCTGTGGTTTTTTTCAAACTTGCCAGGCTACAGGTCCTTTTACTACAGGAGCTACGCCAACTTATTTATGGACGTTTGGCGATGGGGGTACGGATTTCTATCTGGCCGGAAATGGAACACAAAATCCTGTTCACACCTATACTAACCCCGGAACTTACACGGTAACTCTAAACGCATCATCTATTATTGGTGCTTGTAGCAATACGGTATCACAAACCATAAATGTATTGCCTGGTTCAACGCCTATAGTTGCATCTAATGATACAACTATTTGTGGTGGAAGCGCAAACCTTTCTGCTTCAGGTGGTAGTACATATACTTGGACAGCAAATGGCTCTAATGTAGGAACAGGCTCAAGTATAAGTGTTAGTCCTACCACAACTACCACTTATACAGTTACCTCTCCGGGCTGTAGTGGCAACTTAACCGATTTTGTAACAGTTACTGTAACTGGTGGTGGAGGTAGCGTTTCATTAAACACTACTAATGCCAGTATTTGTGCTGGAAACAGTGTTGCGTTAATAGCAAGTGGTGCATCATCGTATTCTTGGAGCCCTTCTGCAGGATTAAGTTCTTCTACTGGTGCAAATGTAACGGCTTCTCCAACAACCACAACTTCTTATACGGTAACTGGTAATCCATCTAGTTGCCCTATTACTGCGGTTGTAACTATTACCGTTAATAATCCGCCAAACGTTACTGTAAATCCGGCATTAAGCTCAGTTTGTCCAAATCAACCGGTAAATTTAACAGCTGCCGGCGCCAATACATACACCTGGATTCCTTCTTCAGGCCTTAATAATAATACTGGTTCGGCTGTTGTAGCAACTGTTACAGGGGTTACTACTTATACTGTTATCGGAACAAGTAATGGCTGTACCGATACTGCTTTTGCTCAAATTAATCTTAATGCTCCTATTTCACTAAGTATAAGTCCATCCAATGCGTCTGTTTGTCCGGGCGAATCGGTTAACTTAACTGCAAGTGGCGCAACAACCTATTCATGGTTTCCGCCGGTTGACCTTAACAGTACTAACACAGCAAATGTTACTTCATCACCCACCAGTACCATTACTTATACTGTTATTGGGGCAAATGGAGCGTGTACCGATACAGCTACTGTTTTGGTAAGTGTAGTAAACAATTTAACAGTTTCTGTAAGTCCGCCTTCTGATACTATATGCACCGGTAATTCTACAAATTTATCTGCATCTGGTGCAAGTAATTTCAGTTGGTTTCCTGCAACCGGAATCTCCTCCAGCACTTCTCCCAATATAACAGCTTCTCCATCTGCAACTACAACCTATACAGTTATAGGTAGTAGTGGAAGTTGTACAGATACAGCCACAGTAAAAGTAACTGTAGTGGGACCACCTCAGGTACAGATTAATCCGGTTCAGTCAACAATTTGTCCGGGTTCATCTACTAATATTTCTGCTAGTGGGGCTTCCTCCTACTCTTGGATACCGGCAACAGCACTTAACAGTACTAATGCGGCAACCGTTACAGCAACCCCGCTTTCTAATATTTCATACACCGTTACCGGTACTACCAATGGTTGTTCTGATACAGCAATTGCAACGGTTGTGGTTACTAATAATGTTTCAATAAGTGTTAATCCGTCTACGGCCACTGTATGTCCCGGTGGAACGGCCTCTTTAACAGCATCCGGGGCACTAAATTACAGCTGGTTTCCATCGGCTACTCTAAGTTCATCAACCGGAGTTTCTACTACTGCAACACCAAATACCTCAACAACCTATACTGTTGTGGGTTCAACAGGCACTTGTGCCGATACGGCAACCGTTACGGTTACCGTATCTAATAATATCTCAATATCGGCAGACAATAATCCGGATTCGGTGTGTGTAGGGCAATCTACTACGGTTACTATGAATGGAGCTAATACTTATAGCTGGTTTCCTCAAACTAATACTTCAGCAATAAACGCGAGTTCTTTTTCTGCTAATCCACCGATTACCACTCAATACACCATAATTGGAGCTAACGGCACCTGTCGTGATACTATTTTTCATAGCGTATTTATTAAGCCTTTACCACAAGTTCTAGTTAATCCTTCTAATATCACCATCTGCCCAGGCTCCTCAATTTTATTAACAGCTACCGGCGCTTCTTCATACAGTTGGTCGCCAACGGCAGGCTTAAGTGCTACCAATGGCAGTAACATTGTGGCAAGCCCCACTACTTCTGCTTTTTATACTGTTAAGGGAACCAGTAACGGATGTTCGGATACCACCATAATCAGAATTAATGTAACCATTCTCCCCCCCTTGGGATTATCCGCCCTTAATACTATAATCTGTCAGGGACAAAGCACAAGCCTTACTGCAACTGGTTTTAGTGATTATACTTGGTCCCCGTCTCCTCAATCATTTAATTCGGATAGTTCATCAGTGGTAGTAGTCCCGGCTACAACTACCAACTATACGGTAACCGGAACCACTGGAGGATGTTCTGTTACCAAGTCTTTACAAATTACGGTTACTCCTATACCAAATGTTGTTGTAAACGGTCCTCCCGATTCGGTATGTTATGGTCAAAATATTAACTTATCAGCAAGTGGGGCTACTAATTATTTCTGGTATCCTTCTAACGTTTTTACAGTTAACACCGGAAGTTCTGTAACTACCAATCCTATTAATAATACAACTTATACATGTGTAGGAAGTACTACAGGTTGTAATGATACTGCTCTTATAACAGTTTTTGTTAAACCGCCGGTATTAATTTCTGCTTTTCCTGATACCGCAATTTGTCCGGGAGGCGTGGTTATTTTGTCTGCCAGCGGAGGCACCAGCTATTCGTGGAGCAATGGGCAAACCTCACAGCAGATTACCGTTAGACCTAAAACCGAAACGTATTATTATGTTTATGGATACAATGGAAATTGCTTTAATATAGATTCTGCTTTAGTAGATTTATTACCGGTGCCAAGAGCTGATTTCGATTTTGCTTCTAATCCGGTAAATTCATACAATCAAAATGCACAAATAATCGATCTTAGTTTAGGAGCCACCAACTATTTTTATTTTTCCGGTGATCCAACGAGCGACACCGTTTATTTAACACCGGAGCCTATAATAACCTACTACACTGATAATGGGGATACGTTTATGGTTAAACAGGTTGTGGTTAATGAATTTGGTTGTACAGACAGTATCGAGAAAAAATTTATTATAGCTCCAGAATACGCTCTTTATCTGCCCAATGCTTTTACACCAAACGAACAAGGTGGTAACGAAAAATTTGGAGCGAAGGGATTTGGCATTAGAGAATATACCCTTTTTGTATTTGACCGATGGGGGAATCAACTGTTTAAAACAAGCAGTTTAAGCGATGGTTGGGACGGAAAAGTAGGGGGAAGACCCCAGGCAATGGATACATATGTTTGGAAAGTGATTTTTAAGGCTTACGATAACAGAGAACGAACCAAAGAAGGGCAATTCAATTTAATAAGATAGAAGTTGCAAGGGGTTAGGAAATTATTAAGGAATGGGGCCTAATTTTTTAATAGCGAAAAATTAAGTACCTTTGCACCCTTAAATACAAACCTCATGCAGAATTTACGCAATATTGCTATTATTGCCCACGTTGACCACGGTAAAACTACCTTAGTTGACAAAATGTTACACACCGCGAAATTATTTCGCGACAATCAGGAAACAGGCGAACTAATTTTAGATAACAATGATTTGGAGAGAGAACGCGGGATAACTATCCTCGCTAAGAATGTTTCCGTTCGATATAAAGACACCAAAATCAATATTATTGATACTCCGGGCCACGCCGATTTTGGCGGCGAGGTTGAACGTGTATTAAACATGGCCGATGGGGTTGTGTTGTTAGTAGATGCTTTTGAAGGCCCAATGCCTCAAACACGTTTCGTACTTCAAAAAGCACTAGAATTAGGTAAAAAAGCAATTTTAGTTATTAATAAGGTGGATAAACCAAATTGTCGTCCAGACGAAGTACACGATTCGGTTTTTGATTTATTCTTTAATTTGGGTGCTACCGAAGAACAGTTAGGATTCCCAACAGTTTACGGTTCATCTAAACAAGGATGGATGGGCGCCGACTGGAAATCGCCAACCCAGGACATTACGTATTTATTCGATACCATTATTAGTTATGTACCACCTGCTCCAATTAATGAAGGTACATTACAATTACAAATAACAAGTTTAGATTTTTCTGCTTATACAGGACGTATTGCTATTGGACGTGTTACTCGCGGTACTATTAAAGAAAACATGCCGGTTATTTTAGCTAAGCGCGACGGCAGAATGATAAAATCCAGAATTAAAGAACTATTTACTTTTGAAGGATTAGGAAGAGCTAAGGCAACAGAAGTTAATTCGGGCGAAATAGTTGCGGTTACAGGTATTGAAGGTTTTGAAATTGGGGATACCATTGCCGATTTTGAAAATCCTGAAGCATTGCCGGTTATAAAGATTGACGAACCTACCATGAACATGTTGTTTACCATTAACAACTCTCCGTTTTTTGGTAAAGAAGGGAAATTTGTAACCTCTCGTCACGTTCGCGAGCGTTTAGAAAGGGAAACAGAGAAAAACTTAGCCCTAAGAGTAGAAGAAACGGATAGCGCCGATTCGTTTTTAGTATACGGCCGCGGTATTCTTCACTTATCGGTTTTAATTGAAACTATGCGCCGCGAAGGCTACGAGTTGCAAGTTGGTCAGCCTCGTGTAATTATAAAAGAGATAGACGGCGTTAAATGTGAACCAATCGAAACCCTATCGGTAGATGTACCGGAAGAATTTTCGGGTAAAGTAATTGAGCTTGTTTCTCAGCGTAAGGGCGATTTATTGGTAATGGAACCTAAAGGCGATTTACAGCATTTGGAATTCAGAATTCCTTCCCGAGGTTTAATTGGATTAAGAAATAACGTTTTAACCGCTACCGCCGGTGAGGCTATCATGAACCATCGTTTTGATGCTTATGAACCATACAAAGGAGAAATTGCCGGTCGTATTGCCGGTTCATTAATTTCTAAAGAAAACGGAACGGCTATTGCCTATTCTATTGATAAATTACAAGACAGAGGTAAATTCTTTGTTGAACCGGGTGAAGCCATTTATACCGGTCAGGTAATAGGTGAGCATACTCGTCCGGACGACTTAGTAGTTAACATTACAGTTGAAAAAAAGTTAACCAATATGCGTGCTTCGGGTTCTGATGATAAGATGCGCATTGCGCCTGCCATTAAATTCTCGTTAGAAGAAGCAATGGAATATATACAAGAAGATGAGTATGTGGAGTTAACGCCACAATCCATTCGTTTACGTAAAATCTATTTAGATGAAAACGAACGTAAGCGCAGATCCAATATGGTAAAAGCGATGTAAGCTTTAATAAGCTAAACTTAAAAAGCACGGTTAATGCCGTGCTTTTTTGTTATAAATTATATTCGTAATTTTAACATTGTTATTAGTTATGGATAGTTCTAAGCAAAATAAAGAAAACGCTAAAGAAATTAATGAGATTTATGCTCAACGTTTTTTTATGATGACTAAGCTTATGAGATTAGACAGGATGCTTAGGAGAGCGGTTATAATTCATCCTACTAAAAAACAAGATTAAATGGATTTGTTTAATGAGGAGATACTAAACCTTTTTAAGGTACTAAATGCGCATAGTGTGGTTTATATTATGGTGGGTGGCTTTGCTACTAACTTGCATGATTTTCTAGAACAACAGCCGATTTGAATATTTGGATAAAAGATGAGAGAGCCAATCTTGTAAACTTTAGGAATGCCTTAAAGGAATTTGAATTAGGAGATCATGACTATATAATTAATGGCCCTATAATAACGGGATGGACTACTGTTCAGTTAATTTCAGGCATCGAATTAGATATAATGACAGATATAAAGGGAATTAATAAAGAGGACTATGATTTAATCTACAGTAATTCCCCTGAAGCATTAATTGAGAGCGTAAGTGTCAAATTCTTACAACTAAACCAGTTAATTCAAACAAAAGAAGCGTCTAACAGGCCAAAGGATCAAGTAGATTTACAAGAATTAAGAAAGATAAGAGAAGAAAAAGAACAGAATACGTAATAGTTATCTCCCCAAAACTGTTTCCAATATTTTTTGTTTAATTTTTATAACTTCAAGTCATATTTTCTAATTATGAAATATTTTCCTATAAACAAGCAATTATTTATTGATAACCGCGCTCGTTTTGCCAAGCAATTAAAGCAAGGCGGGTTGGCCATCTTTTATTCTAACGATATACTACCAACCAATGCCGACGGGCATATGGAGTTTGTTCAGAATGCCGATTTGTTTCATCTATCCGGCATAGATCAGGAAGAAAGTATTCTGGTGATTTTTCCGGATGCCAGAAACTCAGATCATAAAGAGATTTTATTTCTAAAAGAAACCAGCGAGCTAATTGCTATTTGGGAAGGACATAAATACACTAAAGCTGAAGCTACTGAAACCAGTGGAATTAGAACAGTTTATTGGTTATCTCAGCTGGATGCTGTTTTAACAGCCTTAGTTAACGAGAGCACTTGTGTTTATCTGAACAGTAACGAACACAATCGTGCAGTAGTTGAAACCGAAACACGCGAGGTGCGAATGGCTAAAAAATTTAAGGAACGTTTTCCTTTTCACCAGTTCGAGCGCTCTGCGCCAATAATGCATAACATTAGGGCTATTAAGAATGCATACGAAATAGATTTGATACAAAAAGCCTGTAATATTACCGAGAAAGGATTTAGAAGACTTTTAAATTTTGTTAAGCCGGGTGTTTGGGAATATGAAATTGAAGCGGAGTTATTGCATGAGTTTGTAAGGAACAGATCAAAGGGATTTGCTTATGGTCCCATTATTGCATCAGGCGCCAGTGCCTGTGTTTTGCATTATGTAGAAAACAACAAACAGTGCAAAGAAGGCGATTTATTATTACTGGATGTAGCCGCTGAGTATGCTAATTATAAGTCGGATTTAACCCGCTGTATACCGGTTTCCGGTAAATTTTCGCCACGCCAGAAAGAGGTTTACAACGCAGTTCTTCGGGTGATGAAAGCCGCTCAACAAATGCTTGTAGTAGGCAATAATATACCTGAATATCATAAGGCGGTTGGTGAGCTGATGGAAAAAGAATTAGTGGATCTTAAACTTATTTCATTAGAAGACATTAAAAAACAAGATCCAAAATGGCCAGCGTACAAGAAATATTTTATGCACGGTACATCGCATTTCCTGGGTATAGATGTTCATGATGTAGGTGATTTCAACCGTAAGCTGGAAGAAGGTATGGTATTTACTTGCGAACCGGGAATTTATATTAAGGAAGAAGGAATTGGGGTAAGGATTGAAAACAATATCGTAGTTACCGAAAACGGACCACTCGATTTAATGGCTAACATCCCGATAGAAGTTGAAGAGATAGAAAGTATGATGAGCGCTCAGAGAAAGTAGACAATGATTAAGCTTGGTTAAGTCGCGCTTTTTTTATCTTCAGGGTTTACCTATCGTTTTTTTTATGAATATACATTATGGTTTAGCTTTCACCAACACCTCTGTTTCAAATCGTTTTTTTATAGATTGATTTTTAATAACGATTACTTTTTCCGGGTTTATTCGCCTGGAGAATTTTCCGGTTGTCCATATTCCATCCTTGTTTTCATCTATAACAATACGAAAAGAGTATAGCCCCGGCAAAATATGTTCAATCAGTTTTTCTTTTCCTTCAAAAATGCTTGTATATACAATTGTTCCTTTATCATTTATCAACTCAACCAGTAGGTTCTCGCTAATTAATCTATCCTCTTTCATTAGCTTAAATGAACCAAACGTGGCGGTTTCTGCGCATTTAAATTTCAATTTAATACTGTCGTTGCTTAAGCCTGTAATACAGGTGAAATTTTTTGGCAATAACAACAACGAGTAGTTCTCTTTTTCCTTAGCCTTAAAATTCACCACTTCATATTGGCGATCATTTACTTTTTTTAGTTCGTACCAAATACTATCTTTCTTAGTTTGTATTAAAATCTTTTTGTTTAACTCATCCCTAAGCGGTATATAAGATGAAATAAACAGTGATTTATTAGGCAAAATTTCACCATTAATAATGCTCGTAAAAAAGAGGTTGAGTTTATTCTCTTCAACCGAACGTTGACCTTTAGGCATCTTATCTGTTTTCTTATACAACTTTAAGTTTATAGTGTCCGTATAATCGATATCACTTATAATAAAAGAAATACTATCGTTAAATACCTCATTATAAAACATGCTTAAAGTGTCTTTTCGATTAGAAAAGTATTGATATGGCCACGGGGTTTTTAAAGCCGGGTAATTAAGTTTAAAGTTTGGATTTTCAAGCGGCCTATTAAACACAAATTCTATTTTTCCATAGGAGGTATTAGTGCTTTTTTTAATGAATTGTTTGTCGGGTATTTCTTCAAAGATCGAAAGTTGCTCAACATCTCTGTATGCATTGGCAGTATCAGTAATTATTAAAAGCTGACTATTTAAAAAGCCAATCTTATCGCTTGAATTTTCAAATGTATAATTGCTGTTTTTATCCATAAGGGCTATTACAACATAATTACCGGGAGCCATTGCTTCAATTTTATACTCTCCGCTTTTGTTAGTCTTAGAAATATATTTAGGCAAGCCTTTGTAGGCAATGCTGTCGGCTTTGGCATCGTACACCTGTATGTTAACTCCTTCGGCCGGAGTTAAATCGGAAGCGTTTAAAACCGTTCCTTTTATTTTTAAACTATCAATAATGGGTCCGGTTGAAAATATGTAGTTAAAGTTTTCGTGCCGGTTTCCCTCATGTATATCGGTAATTGCATCACCCAAATAAAGTTGATAGGTAGTATTTGGGAGTAGCGTATCGGTAATTCTAATTTTAATTTTTTTTCCGGATGCGACAATTTCCGGTTGATTTTGGGTTGGAGGAGATATTAATAGAAATTTGTTCAGGTCTTTAAGAGTTATAAATTCGTTAAACTTCAGTTCTATTTCTTTTGCGTTAAAGTTGGTGGAATTTTGTGGCGGTTCCGAATTTATTAATTGAGGGGGGGTGTTGTCGGATGGACCACCTCCTGGGCTGAGCTGCTGGGCACATGATACTAATAGCGAAACCGTTAGTAAGAATAGAAATATTAATAAATGATTTAGTTTATTCATTCCCTAAATTAATTTCATTTAGTATTCTTTCCAGATACAATTTATCGGTGGCATCAAAATCTGCCAGCCGATCACTGTCTATATCTAAAACTCCAATTATCGAATTATTCTGCCAAACCGGAACAACAATTTCTGATTTAGACAAGCTACTGCAGGCAATATGTCCGGGAAATTGATCCACATCGTCAACAATTAGAGTTTCTGCTCTTTCCCAAGAACTGCCACACACCCCTTTTCCTTTAGCAATTCGTGTACAGGCAATACTTCCCTGGAAGGGTCCCAGTATTAATTCATTTCCCTTAACTAAATAAAATCCAATCCAAAAAAAACCAAACGTTTCTTTTAGTGCGGCACATATATTGGCCAAATTGGCTATTCGATCCTTCTCGCCATTTGTTAAAGCATTTAATTGAGGAATTAAATCGAGGTACTTTTCTGCCTTGCTCGCATTTTTCTTATAGGTTAATTGTTCAGCCATGGTACAAATATAATCAGGCAGCAGCAAGTGTGGCCACGTAAAGTTTAATTTCAGGATTTTCAGTTAATATACAATTAATTAAGGCTTCGATGGTGGCTCCGGTAGTAATTACATCGTCTATTATTAAAATGGAGCGGAGCTGTTTTAATTGAGTGGAGTCTTTTACTTTAAATACATTTTGAGCATTTTGATAGCGTATAAATCGATTTTTTCGGGTTTGCGAGGTAGTTTCCTTTTCTTTAGCGATCACCTCCTTTTTAACCGGTATTTTTAAAATGTTCGAGTACCCTTCGGCAATAAACTCTGCCTGATTATAACCCCTGGATCTCCTTTTTTTATAATGCATAGGTACCGGTATAATGCAATCTAGGTGAGGGATTGAGGGTAATGTTAAAAGTTTTTTGGCGGCTAATTCACCTAAAAAGGTCCCCAGCTCGGGTTGGTTGCGGTATTTTAATTGGTGCAATATCTTTTGCACTTTCAAGCCCTTTTTGTATTCCAAATAGGGCCAAACCTCTTCTACGGGCACTCTTCCCCAAAATATCCTGGAAAAAGCATCACTGCTTAGTATTGTATTATCCAAATAGGGCAAATTGAGTGAACAAGGGCTGCAGATCCATTTTTCATTGTTATAAAGGGCTTTTCGGCAGGCGGCACAAGTCTCCGGAAAAAACAAATAAATAATGTCGCTTAGGTATGACTTTAAAGGAAACAAATCTAATTTTTTATTAACTCTATATATAATTTTAGCATGAAGTCAGCTATTTTATTAAATTCGCCTCAAATATAAAAACCTCATGGAAAACAACGAGTTAAAAGAAAAAAAAGAAGGCGGAAGCAGCAAAATATTCATGATTTTGTCCATTTTACTGGCAGGTGTTTCCGGATTTTTAGGCTATCAGCTCTATAATCAAAAGGAAATAATTAAAACACAAGTGGTAGAGATTGAAAAGAAAAGTTCCGAATATGATTTGGCTAAGTCTGAACTGGCCGAATTAAAAGGAAAATTTGACTCGCTAACTACTGATAATACTCAACTTCAAAGTCAATTAGATCTTGAAAAAGAAAAAATTGCCGAATTGGAGGAGATGATTGAAAAATATAAGGGCGATGCCGTTGCGCTTAATAAGGCGCGACGAGAACTTCAAACTATTCGTGGTTTAATTAAAAGTTATTTACGCCAAATAGACTCCCTAAACACAGCTAATCAAAACTTACAGGCAGAAAAAGCAACGGTTCAAAAAGACCTTGAAAACGAAAAAGGGGTTACGAAGCAACTGAACGATGAGAAAGCAGCTCTTAATCAAAAAGTAGAATTAGGATCTAAACTTAAAACCTATAATGTTTTTGCCAACGGAGTAAACGAAAAAGGTAAAAAAGAGGTAGTTACCAGTAAATCTAAAAAGGCAGATAAAATTCGTTGCTGCTTTACTTTAGCCGAAAATAGTATTGCAAAAGCTGGTGAGCGAACTGTTTATATGAAAATTACTGCTCCTGATGGACATGTATTTGCTAATGGGTCTGACGATTCTAATATGTTTACTGTAAATGGACAGAAACAGCCCTACAGCGCTAAAAAGACAATTAATTACGATGGTAAATCATCCGAAGTATGCATGATCTTCTCTAAAACAAAAGAATTTAATGAAGGAAAATATAAGGTAGAGATTTTTGCCGAAGATGTGATGATTGGCGCAACTAATCTGGAATTAAAATAAAATTTAGCTCAATATAACACTAAGGCTGCTTATTGCAGCCTTTTTTATTTATCTTAACTTGTAAAAAATATAGAAAATGAATGTAATTATTAGTGTAGTTGCCGGTGTATTATTATTGGTAATTAGTTTTGTAACCGTACAACAGGGCCATGTAGCCGTGGTTACCGTTTTTGGTAAATACAGAAGAGTTTTATACCCTGGATTAAATTTTAGAATACCATTTATTGAGAAGATATTTAGGAAAGTAAGTATACAAAATCGTTCGGTAGAACTCCAGTTTCAAGCCGTAACTGCAGACCAGGCAAACGTTAGTTTTAGTAGCATGGTATTGTATGCTGTTTTAAATCAGGAGGAAAATACTATAAAAAATGTTGCGTTTAAATTTATGGACGAAAAGAGTTTTATGCAGGCATTGGTAAGAACCACAGAGGGTGTGGTAAGGGGATATGTAGCCACTAAAAAACAAAGTGAAATTTTAGCCTTGCGACGCGAAATTGTTGATGAAGTAAAGGCGCAAATGGATCACACATTAGAGGAGTGGGGTTATCATTTAATTGATCTTCAGATTAACGATATTAATTTTGATGAGGAGATTATGAGATCTATGGCTAAGGTGGTAGCCTCAAATAATTTAAAGGCTGCAGCAGAATTTGAAGGTCAGGCCTTGTTGATTACAAAAACTAAAGCCGCCGAAGCCGAAGGTAACGCCATTAAGATAGCCGCCGAAGCCGAAAGAGAGGCTGCCCGGCTTAGGGGTCAGGGGGTTGCTTTGTTTAGAGAAGAAGTTGCTAAAGGAATTACGCAGGCCGCAAAAGAAATGCAGGATGCTAATATTGACATCTCTGTAATATTATTTAGCATGTGGACAGAAGCGATTAAAAATTTCGCGGCCGAGGGTCAAGGAAATGTAATATTCCTGGATGGTTCAAGCGAAGGAATGCAAAGAAATATACAGCAGCTAATGGCAATGAATAATCCGGTAACAAGGAAAGTGGATAAATAATACATTTTAAAAAAAGAAAATAAGGAAGGGATCCGTTATCCTGAGTTTTTGTATAATTATCAACGGCAATAAGAACCGAAGGGATGATAGGGAATAGAAAATAGAGGATGGACTTTGTAATTATGAGTTATAAATGTTGAAAGAGGTGCGATTAATTTTCTAAATTTTAAGAACTAATAAACTGTAAATTATGTCGGAATCAAAAGGAAAGAACCACGAATTAATCATCGGTCTTGTAATTGCTGTTTTTGCAGCAGTAATGGCTATTTGCGATTTAGGTGCAGGAAAATATGGTGATGATGAAATGATTGCAAACCAAAAACAAACGGAAGCCTTTAATTGGTACCAAAGTAAAAGTATTAAACAAACACTGGCAGAAGGTCAACGGGACATGCTTCAGGCTCTTGTTAAAACCAATGCCATTGAAACTCGTGCAATAGCAGGAGTTGACTCTTTTATTATTGAATTAAATCAAAATGTTAAAAGATATAAAAAAGAGAAAGATGAGATTTTAAGGGGGTCTTTGGCTGTGGGTAAAGAGAATTGGATTCAGGATGTTGAGGGTGAAATGGGAAAAGTAAAAGGTGCAAACGAATGGAAAGCTGAGGCATCTCAATTAGGTGAAGCAGGTGATGTTTTTGACAAAGCAACTCTTTTCCTTCAAATGTGTTTAGTGTTGGGTGCAATTGCTTTGCTAATAGGTTCTGATAAGCTTAAAATACTATTTCTATATGCTACTATCGTTATTGGGGCCCTGGGGTCTTATTATACCATAATAGCCTACTCTATGGTATAGTATGTATCTAAAATTAATTCGAAATGCAAATTAAGGTTGTTCTTTTTCAATTTAATAAAATCAGGCAATGAAAGGTTTAGTGTTGGCTGATGTTAGAAAAAATCAATTCTTATTTCATTTTAGAAATCTAAATTTTATATACCGTATTGGTTTTATCTTATTGATTGTTTTTGTTCTTCTTTTTTTAGATAATGTCATCTCCAATCAAAAAGAGGCTTGGATATCAATCGCTCTTTTTTCACTTCTTTTACTTCAGTTTCATATTACCAGAAAAGATTTTAGATTTATTCAGGTAAATATTAAACCATCTATATTAAACATCCAAATTGAATACCTGGTTTATTCAATTCCCATATTCATTGTATTGAGTATTAAACTTATGTTTTTTCACCTAATAGTGTTAATAGGTACTGTCTGCTTTATTGCCATCATTAAATATAATCGAATTACAACGTACTCCTACTATACCTCTTATATTAAAATACATCCACAAATGTTCGAATGGCGATCAGGATTAAAAAAGGTGTTTTATTTTTTTGCCGTAATTTTTATAATATCTCTTCTGCTTACGCCATTCAGGCTGGTAAGCATCTTCATGTTGTGGATTCTTTCTAACTTTATTTCTGGTTTTTTCGCAAGCAATGAATCTATTCAGTTACTATCTGTTTTTGCAATGGATAGCCGTAAATTAATCAGGCATAAGATATTAAGCACGCTTAAATACACCTATTTAGTTTTTGTACCGGTTTTAATCGCCTATATTTTTTTTAATCCGGCCGATATCTGGTTTGTAATTTTGTTTCTATTTAATATAACTATCTATCTCATTTTTGTGATTGTATTTAAATACGCGCTTTACGAACCCGGTAAAGACTTTTCGGGTAATCAACTTATTCTCGGTATCTCACAACTTTCGGTTGTTATACCTTTTTTGTTGCCATTACCGGCAATTCTTGCTCTTCGATTCTATAAAAAAGCAGTTCTTAATCTAAACCAATATCTATGATACAGCTAAATACCCTTACTAAGAGTTTTGCTGAGAAGCAGATTTTCACTAATCTTACTTTTTCTTTTCATGCCCAAAAATGTCATGGTATTATAGGATTAAATGGGGCCGGAAAGACCACTCTTTTTAATTTAATCTCCTCATACTTAAAACCGGAACAGGGAACGGTTAATTTTAATGATTTGCCAATACTTAAGAACGATGTATTATATCTGGAAACCAATAATTATTTTTACCCTTACTTAACTGGAATGGAGTTTCTGGACATCTTTCCAAATACAAACGCTTACTTTAAATTAGAAGAATTAAATTCAATTTTTCAATTACCCTTAAATCAATTAGTGGAGGAGTATTCTACGGGAATGAAAAAAAAGCTGGCCTTGTTAGCAATCTTAAAACAGGATAGCCCGGTTTATATTTTTGATGAACCATTTAATGGTTTAGACTTAGAATCTAATCATATTCTGGAACTGATTATAAGAAATTTAATAGTTAAGAAAAAGACTATTTTTATTTCATCTCACATTTTAGATCCGCTTAAAAACTTATGCAATGAGTATCATTATTTGGAAAATGGTGAGTTTATTAAATCATATAATGAAGATGAATACACTTTGTTGGAGGATTTTATTAAAAGTAATATCAATACCCGCTTTCGCGATATAGTGGAAAAATCGGTTTAGACAATACTTAGATTATTTTAAAACAGTAAATATTAAAACTAATCTTTTATAAATTATTTAAACAAACTAAACGCTCCTGTAAATTTCACAATTTCTCCATCAAACTTCTCAATGGTAATTATGTAATAATAAACACCAATTGAGGCTTCTTGTCCGCCCATCGTGTAGCCATCCCAATAAACATTCTCTCCTGCTTGTTCATACATCATTAAGCCCCATCTATCGTATATTTCTGTATATACTAGTTTTCCATTCCTAATCTTGATATATAGGATATCGTTTTCGTTATCTCCGTTTGGTGTAAACACATTAGGAAGACTCACCTCAAATTTAGGCTCTACTATAATTTCAATTTTTATTGAATCAATACAGCCATTTATATTAGTAGTATATATGGTCGGATAATAGGTTCCACCATTTTCATATACATGAACAGGATTTGAGACAGAACTATTTGCGGTCCCATCATTAAAATTCCAATAATAACTTGTAAATGAACTACTGTTTGTAAGATTAAACTGAACGGGTAAAGGATCATTCCCTGATGTTGGCGTAGCATTGATAAGCGGAGTAACGGTACTGAAAGTTCTTACATAAACCGTATCATTAACAGCGCATAAACTAGAAAAATCACTTACAACAATAGTTACATTGTTGTTTATTTGTACTGCGGTAGTTTGCAAATTAGGATTTACTATTGTTGCGCCCGAATTTAGAGTATACCAACTGTAGGTATTTCCATTAGTTGCATTTAGTAACAAGTTGTTTCCTTTACAAATAATAGTATCGTTATTTGCTTTAATCTTTACAAGTGGATTAATAGTAACCGACACAGTATTAGAATTAGTTGAAGCCGCACAGTTATTATTAGAGCTTACTTCTATTTGATAGTTAGAGGTGCCTATGCTTGAAACATAAATAGAATCGTTATTGGCACCTCCCGGAGTCCAGGTATAGTTGCTGGCTCCACTGGATGTTGCAATAATTAAAATTGAATCTCCCGCACAAGCAGATGGGCCATTAGGCAAGCTTAAAACAGGTGTGCCCGGTGCCGGATGAATAATTGCATTAACGGGTATAGCGGCATTAATAGCACCGCAGTTATTGCTATTAGAAACACTAACGGTATAGCTATTTGTTCCTACGTTAGTTACGTAAATAGTGTCATTATCAGCTGCAACAGGTTGCCACGTGTAATGATTGGCGCCAGTGCTATTTACTACCAGCATAACTGAATCGCCTTCGCATGCTGTTAATCCGTTCGGACTTAAAAGAACAGGATCAGCTGGTTTATCATAAATACTAACGTTTACCGAGTTAGAAACGCTATCTGCTGAACAGTTATAAGAAGTGGAGACGCTAACGCTATAGTTGTAATTTCCAATAGAGGATATGTATATAGAGTCATTATTACTTCCTCCCGGTGTCCATGTATAATTATAGGCTCCTGCACTAGTCGCTACTAATAAAACAGAATCACCCACACAGGCTGAATTACCGTTAGGAGCCGTTAATAAAGGACCGGATGCGCTAGGAAAAACATTCACTATAATGGAATCAGAAGATTGTGAAATACATTTATTAATACTATTTGCCGTAACAAAAAAGGTATCGGTTCCTAATGCACTAATATAAATGGAATCATTACTACCTCCGTATGGATACCAATTATAATCAACCGCATCTGGGCTATTCGCAATAAGAAGAATAGAATCTCCAAAGCAAACATTAGTGGCTCCTGCGGCAATTATGGTTGGGGTTTCAGGTAATGGATATACAGTAACCGTTGTAGACTGCGTATCACTAATACAACCATTATTATCGGTAACACTTACTGAATAAGTCCCGGTGGTATCTACCCATAAGCTATCATTAAATATATTTCCGGGATTCCAGGTAAACGAAACATTATTGTTATTTGAAGTAGCAATAAGGTAAGTATTACCTCCTTCGCAAAAAGCTAAAGCATTTGTTGTTAAAATATTATTAACTAGCGGTAACGCGTTTACTGTAATTTGCTGTTTAGTAGAGTCTGAACAGCCGAATGTATTAGAAACAGTATAGGTAATATCAAACGTGCCGGCACCACTAACGGAGGGGTCAAAATTATTGCCGGTTATCCCAGTTCCGGTAAAGGTTCCCCCGGGGGTATTTGCGCTGAGGTCCTGAGAAACAGAGCCGTCGCATACGGGTGTTGATAAACCAATAAAAGTCGCATCCGGAAGCGGATTAACAGTAATATTAAATTGTGTACTGTCGCTACATGTTTTAGTGCCAATTAAAGTATCAACTGTATATGTAATAAGATGAGTTCCAATTCCAGCTAAAACAGAGCTAAATGAGTTTCCGGTTATACCATTTCCGGTATATTGCCCACCAACAACCAGAGGGTTTAACTGTATAGGCAAAGAACCATAACACAGCTGTGTAGGGGTAGAGGTGATGCTACTATTGGGTATTTGCAAGATAGTGATCGTAGTGCTATCCTTTTGTTCCAAACAAGATCCACTGGCTGCAATAGTATTTACAACGGTATAGGTACCTGGTATGGAGGCGTTAGGATCAATCTCGCCAAACGAAGGATTAGAAAAAACTAAACCTGAAGGATAGGAGGTGTATAAACCATGACTGGCATTAGTACCTAATACTACCGAAATATTATTACCCGCGCCGCAAACTGTATCAGGAACATAACTAAAATCTGCTATGTACCCATTTGTTATTTGAAAACTAAAACTGGTATCGCTCGGACAAGAATTGGAAAGGGGAGTTTGATAATTTATGGTAAAATTACCTACTCCGCTTGCTGCTAGATTAATTTCACCCGTTGCAGAATTGATAACAAGTCCATTCGGGCTGCTAAATATTCCGCCCGGTGTGTTTACAACCGGAATGGGGTTTGCACCCGTTAAACATTGTGTAAAAGGGGAGAAAGTAAATTCAGGATCATCATTATTCAGTATTACAATTTCTACAGTATCTGTAGCCGAACATCCATTACTGGACGTTCCGCTAACGGTATAAATGATGTTGCTGGTAGGATTTGCAGTTACGCTATTGCCGGTGTTAGCAGAGATAAATTGGTTTGGATACCACGAATAACTTTGGGCACCTGTTGCTGTTAGTGTTGCCGTTGCATTAAAACATATCGGCGTAGAACTTGCCGATGCTATAACATTCGGAATATCTCGTGTACGAATGGTTACGGTATCCGAGTTAATACACCCATTTGTTCCTAAAGCGTATACAGTATACGTAATATTACCGGTAACTGTTGCAGTAACAGAAGAACCGGTAGTATTGCTTAATCCGGTTGAAGGTGTCCAACTATAAATGTTACCGCCTGTACCAATAGCTTGTAAGGTTATACTACTATTCTTACAAACATTATATAATGCAGTTGAACCGGTTACTGACGGTAACGCATTAACCGTTAACGAAACAGTGTCTGTATTGCTGCATCCATCGGCGTTTGATGCAGTTACCGTGTATACAATATTATTAGTAACCGTTGTAGTTACAGAAGAGGTGTTGGTAGAAGATAGTCCGTTAGATGGACTCCAGGTATAGTTTGTTAATCCACTCCCTGATGCATTTAATGTAGCTTGGGAACCATTGCATGTTCCATAATTATTGGCTGAAGCAACAACAGTTGGTTTAGGTAGTACCGTAACAACATAATTGGTTGATGCGCCAGTACATGCGCCGGAGTATGGTGTTATGGTATATGTTGCCGTTAAACTGTTTAAAGAGGAATTTGTTAGGAGGTCGGCAATGTTGCCAGTACCCGATGCTGTATTGCCCGAAATTCCGGCTTGAGCAGAGGATGTCCAGGAAAAAATTACCGGACTTGCGGAAGAAATTATGTTGCTAATAAAAGTAGAGCCACTGCAAATGGAATCTATAGATGCAACAGAAGAAATTGTTGGAACAATACATGGAACAGTTACACAAGTTTGATTAAGATAACTTGGTAAGCTCGGATTTGCAGTATAGGTTGGATTATTTGTATTCGTTCTAACAACTGAAGAACCCGTTTCAGAAGGGTTTCCACAATCTGCAATAGTGAAAGTGCCCGTTCCATTGTCTTGTATTTGATTTGCAACGGAGTTAAAAGTACAATTTCTGGCATTTACATTTCCATTTGTAATGTATACATCATTTACATTTTTTCCTTTGTTACCTGTAAATAAGCAAGAGTCTATAGCAGTAGTGCCTCCAGCAACACTAATACCACCGCATAATGTTTTACTTCCTCCTGTTTGCGTATGATTAGAAATAATAGATCGAGTAATTTTAACCGTACCGCTTAAAACATAAATAGTTCCACCGATAGCATCATAACCTAATAAGGATGTATTCTTATCAAATTTAGAATCAAATACATTAACTGTTCCCCCGTTTATGTATAAGCCGGGGCAAACACCATCTCCCGTTGCGTCGTTTTGTTCAAAGCGTGTATTATATATATTAACGGTTCCTCCATTAATGTGAAGAGATGCACCAATGGAAGCCCAGCTTTGATCCCTCGAGTTTCCGAGAAACTGATAGTTTCTGAATTCTACTGTGGCATTTGTACACCGGATACCGCCTCCAGCGGTAAATCTATTACAGGTTAAACCTCCTCCATTAAATTTTACATTTGCCCCACTTGCTATTTCAATTGGATAACCACTTAAGGCGCTTCCTGCCCGGCAATCATTAATTTGAACATTAATAATCTGGATTCCGGTTTTATTACTAAAAACACCAATCGCTTGTCCTCCGGGAGTAGCTCCGCCTATATCATCATAACGGGTTAATTTAAAATCCATTAAAACAGTGTTATTGTCATCAATACGAATAAAGTAATTGTCAGAACCTGGGTTAGTAAAAGTAGTAGCATTCATACCCGCCCCCTTAATTACTACACCATTTATCGGGCTAGATAAATCTTTATCAGAATAATTCCCGGAATCTATTAAAATGGTATCTCCTGCTGTAAAAGAGCCGGCATAAGTACTTAACACATTAGCAAGGGTTGCTTTAGGGGTGGTGGGACTTATTCCGTTATTAGCGTTATTTCCAGCTACCAAGCAATAAATATCGTTTGCAGCGTTGTAACCATCATTTACATAATATTTGGTTGCAAATGTTTGTAAAGGAGTTGTAATGAATACAAACCCTAAAAATAGTGAGGCAATAATTTTTTTGTGCATGATGTAATATAAACATTGCAAATTAAGAAAAGCTTAAAACAAATCGGCAGAATTATCGGCAAATTATAGTAAGTCTAACTACACTTTCGTTAAAGCCCAAAATTCATAGTCAAATAAGTTTTGTGCACTTTGTTCGAGATTAATTTTTTTAATTTTGCGCAGGCTATCTACTAAGCTCAGATAAATTCTATCCTTTTTCGGGTTGTCAGATTTAATAAGGGCATTTATAAAATCAATAACCATTAACTCTGTTGGATATAAAGTATCATGCTTCTTGAAATATTTAATGGAGCTTTGTAACGTATAGGGTAGTAAGTCTAATTTACCTTGTTCAATAAACAAGATCAATTCAAATAATCGGCAGAAGTTGTATAAATCTGCACGGTCTTCTTCCGAAAAATTATCCAGTATAAACTGTGTTAACTTATTGGCTTGCTTGTAATTGCCGTTATAGAAATAAGCCAACGCACTTAAATAATAAATGTTAAGCTGAATGGCGGGTTCTATGCGGTCGCTGTATTTTTCCAGTTTAGTTAGTAAGCCGGGGATATTTTGTGTAATTATAAGGGTGTCTTTTTTATTAATAGCTCTTTGCAGCTCGCAAATAGACGAGAAATAAAATACTTGTAGCTCAGATTTTTCCTGGGCGATTTTAATTTTTTCCGGGAAGGCTTTAAACTTCTCCAGATCCTTCTGAAACTCCTTTTCCGGTAAATCGCTTAGTAAGTTCAAGTATTGATTATAGGTGTATATATAATCAAATGGATTCTCCAGATGATAATACTCCGATTCCTCCATTAATTTTAGAATAGTTTTTAGATGAAAAGCTTCTTTAATATTATCATTTAATGAATAATAATAATTTACATAAACCAGATGAAACCTGATTTTGGCCAGAAGCGATTTAGCCATGTCCTCCTTTTCGAGAAGTGGATTTTTAAGAAATTGTTTAAACTCTTTTATTTGAGTTTCCTTCCGCGCTTTTTGTACCTTATTTCTAATTTTTAGTGCATCGTAATAAAGATCGGTATATTCGATTTGATTGGCCATTAATGTATGATACTGTTTAATCTGAGCATTCGTGTCATATGCACTCATAAATCCTTCCGAATATCCTTTGCACCTTCTTTTCCAGGTTAGTAACTCTACAATTAAAGAAAAGTTTTCTACTTTCTCTGCAATTTTAATAGTTTTTTCAATTTCGTTTAAACAAATCTGATAAAGACCCTTCTCATACAGGATTTCAATAATTAAGAGTTGTTCTACCTGATAAATAGTTTGTGTTTTATTGTGGTGAAAGCTTTGTAAGGCTCTTAGGATTAATTGATACAGGTAGTTTTTATCGGCCGAAAGAAAATCTGTATTTAGTTTTTGTTTTTTTAATTTTTCTTCAAGAATATGAATTTCTTCGTTTTTAAGATTATCTATTGTATCAAATAAAACAACATATTTATTATTATCATTAATAACATGACGATCAGAAAAGATTTTGAAATAACGTTTTTCTGATTTACTCATGTTTTTAATTAGAGTGGTTACTTTATCCCCTTTCGCCATAAAATAAGTTTTAGACTTACTAAAATAAGAAAATATTTATTTCCTAAAATTTGAGCCGTATTCTAACTTTAAGTTAAAGAAATAATTATGAAGAACAGAACAGAAAACACAGCATCATTAGTTTTACATACTACTCGTTTTTACACGCGTTATAATGTAATTATTATTTTAGATTAAGTTTTCGGGAAGTTTTTTTAAAGCCTCCTCCCGAACAATCGGGAGGAGCTTTTGTTTTAAAAATAAATTATATATTGTTTAAAAATATCAGAACATGTATTTCAACGAAAACACAATCGTTTACTTAAACGGTAATTTTGTTAAGGCCTCAGAGGCAAATGTGAATTTATATAATCAAACGATGCACTATGGAAACGGAGTATTTGAGGGGATAAGAAGCTACGATACCCCTGATGGCACCCGTATATTTAAATCGAAGGAGCATTTTGATCGTTTAATCTATTCGGCATCCCGAATGCATATTAAGTTAGATATTACAGCTGAAGAGCTAACTCGCGTTACCTATCAGCTGCTAGAAAGAAATAACCTAAAGGATGCATACATACGTCCGTTGGTTTATATGGGACCAAACATGAGTTTATATAGTAACGAAGATGTTCATGTGTTTATTTGTGCCTGGGAATGGGGAAAATATTTGGGAGACAACTTATTAAGATTATGTACCTCTTCTTACCAGCGTCCAAATCCTAAAGCGTGTTTTGTAGACGCAAAAGTAGTTGGGCATTATATAAATAGTATTTTAGCCACAACCGAGGCGAAGCAAAAAGGATACGATGAGGCGCTACTAACTGATGCTCAGGGTTTTGTAGCAGAAGGTCCGGGTGCGAATTTTTTTATGGAGAAAAATGGCAAGTTGTTTACCGCCCCAACCGGAAACATTTTACCTGGTATTACACGAGCCACTGTTTTGGAGCTTTGTAAAGAGTTAGAAATTGAGGTGGAAGAGAAACATTTTACCATAGATGACGTAAAAAAGGCAGATAGTGCATTCTTTTGTGGTACAGCAGCCGAGGTAATAGGCATAGCCAGCCTGGACGATTACAAATTCCCTTTAAAATGGGAAGATAGCCAGGGCGCCATCCTAAAAGCTAAATACAAAAGAAGAGTTGCATATAATGAGTATGGTAATTTTAGTTTGGTGTAAATTTTAATTTGGAAATTAAGTATTTAATAATAGTATTTGGTTTAATTGTTGGTTCTATTTATAAGCCAATAATTGCTGCTACCTATTATGTTAATGATAATTCTACGGCCAATGACATTTATTGTTCGGCAGTGGGTGCCGCAGGCAATACAGGTTTAACACCTAATTCACCTAAAGCAACAATTGCCCAAGTAATTGCATTAACGGGTGCCGGATCGCATACCATTTATATCGATAATGGAACATACGCTGAAGTAAATATTAATTTATCGGGTGAGAATTTAATTATTCTTGGCGCTGGAGTTGAAAGAACCATTTTTAATAATCTTAATGCCAATGCTGTATTTACAACAAATCCAACGAGTGCTTATACAATTACCTTTCAAGATTTGTCTATTAAAAATTATAGTAGCACCACTACGGGGGTAGGTATTTTGTTTACACCAACTAACTCGAGCACTTTAAACTTAAATAACGTAGTAGTAAGTGGGTGTAATATTCTAACTCCACCTGGTAGTAGTGGTAGAGGACCAATTTTGGTTTCTGGAAGTTTAAACATCAAAGGGGGTGGGTTTTTTTGTAATGGGTCGGCTTCAAGTCCAGGGGGTGCAATAGAGATAGCAAGCACTGGCGGCGGAACAGTATCTATCTTTGGTACTGCTTTTATCGGAAATACTAAAACTAATCAGTCAAATCAAATGCCATATGGAGCAGCTATATGCATAGGCAACGTTACTAATGCTGCTGCTGCTAATATTTCAATTAGTGATTGCTTATTCGATGGTAATACAATAGCCACAGGTAGTGGAACAAATGGACAAGGAGGAAGTGCAATTTTTATTAATAATAACATTGCTAATACTGTAACTATAAAAAATTGTATAATAAAGAATGGGAATGTTGCCAGTAACCAAAGTGGTTTTGGAGTGGCTTGTAATTTTTATAGAGGAGTAATTAATGTTAGTAAAACTTTGTTCGACAATAACACCATTACCTCGGGTGCTACCAATGAGGGGGCTGTTGGTGTGCAATTTGCAAATGTTGTTTTAGACACTTGTAAGTTTTCAAACAATACAGCTGCAACATATTCTGATGTAACTTTAACTCAAGCGGGAGCTAGTGTTACGGCCACTAATTGTACGTTTTCTTCTGTTGCAACCAACTTATTTCGAACAGCTACAGGGACGTTTACAATTGATAGATGCGGAAACCCCAGTAGAGCGGGCTCTTTTACAGTTCTAAATACTACTGCTCCAATAGCATTCTCAGACCCTAGTTTGGTTTCGTGGACCGGTTCTTGCGGTAGTGGATATTCTTTAACCTCTGGCGGCCCAGTAGTAGTAAACGCTTCATCGGCAACAATTGGTCCAAGTTATTATGATAACCTTCGTTTGGCGTTTCTCGCTGTAAATAATGGAACACATAAAGGTGTAATAACGATGACTATTTATGATCATCTGTTTGACGATAACACAGCTATACTCAACGCAAGTGGAACAGGCTCTGGTAGTTATTCTAGCATTTCTATTACACCAAGTGGAAGTTGGCAGGTATTAGGATCTATAGCAGCAGGCTCTCCTCAATTAGATTTTAATGGCGCTGATAATGTAACACTAGATGGTTTAAATTCAGGGGGGAATTCATTGTTAATTTCTAATTCCTCAAATTCTTCAACTGCGGGTACCTCAACCATCAGATTTATTAATGATGCTTCTTCTAATACAATAACAAATTGTACCATTGAAGGATCTGAGACTAGTGTTTCGTCTGGTGTTATATTTTTATCAAATACAACAAATACTACCGGAAATGATAATAATACAGTATCCAATTGTTTGATATTTAATGATGCTTCGGGTAATCCGTTTAATTTGGTTTATTCTGGTGGTACCGCCTCTAAATCAAATTCGGGTTGTTCCATAATAAACTGTGGACTTTCAAACTATACTAGAAATGGAATCTTCTTAGACTTAAATTCAGATAGTTGGACAATAAGTGGAAATAGTTTTTACAATACCGCCGCCTCTTCTACAATTACTTCCTCTAACACCGCAGTTAATATTGCTTCTACGGCTAACTTAACTTCTGCAACCATTAATTCTAATTACATTGGCGGAAGATCAGCTTCGTGTGGTGGGTCTGCATACACATTAACTACCTCAACAATGGGGGCAACATTAAGGGGGATCTCAGTTGCCTCTAGTGGAGGAAACGTTACAATTAATAGTAATGTGATACAAAATATATCGTTTAGTCAAACCGGAAATGCTTCAGGGATAAATGGTATTAGGGCTATTGAAACTAATGGAACCTCTGTTTTTACAATTGGTCAATCAGGCGCTAGCAATCTTATTGGCGCTATGAGTGGAACCGCTTCTATTAGTTGTTCAGGCGGATTTCAAGCGGATGTTATTTTGATAAGTTGTTCGGGTAATGCAAACAATTATATTGGCTATAATAATATTGGTGCAATTAGCCAAGTAGCAACTGCTGGTAATTTGTATCTAATAAGTATTACTGGAACTGGAATGCCAACTATAACAAATAATGTGTTAGGAAGTACAGTTGCAAACAATATTTTCAGTTCTTCAGCAGGTTCTAATTATGGAATATATACATTTAACACGGGCACCTATAAAATTTATTTGAATACTATTCAAAATTTCAACTTAACAAATGTTGGAGGGTCTGTATTTTATGGTATTTATAGTGGATCATCCCCTGCTACAGGTTGTGCTGTAGATTGTAGAAATAATATTATTAAAAATGTAGTTCACTTGGGAACCGGTAGTTTTGTTCCTCTGTTTGTAAATTTGGCGTCTGGTACAAGCAACATTGTTTCGTATAATACTATTGGCGGTAATCCGGGCGATACACTTAGAACAAACGCTAGCGGAACTCAGCAAGGAATTTATATCAATATACCATCTTCTGCAGCAGCAGGATCCGTTTCTACCAGATGTACTGGTAATATTATAAATAGAACAAAACTTACCAACGGGTATTACGGTATTTATTATCAGGTTAGTAGTGTGGGAAGCATCACCACAACCACGGCAAATATTGATAGTAATCAAATCAATACAATTTCTTCAGCAAATTTTGAGGCCATTCAAGTATATTGTGCCCGAGCCACTAATACCGTAAGTTGTAATAACAACACAATTGGGGGCACTTCACCTTATAGTATATCGCCCACTGGAACAGTTATTTACGGAATAAACTTCGATCCTTCTGGTGTTTCAACCTGCACTTTTATTGCAAACAACAATTATGTTAGCAATTTAAATCCCACTAATTCGGGAGGTTTATTTGTAGTTTTTCAGGGAGCTGATGGAAGTATAACATCTGATAATAACACAATTTTAGATATAACTTCAGCATGTAGTTTTAGAGGGTATTCCATTAATGGATCGGCAACATCAGTAATTACTAATAATTCCATTACAAACGTAACAGCTACTGCTGGCTATATGAATGCCATATATAGTGATGCAACTACAACAAATACCGTAACAGGAAATACTATCAATGATATTAATTTAAGCTCATCCAGCACTACAATCCCATTGTTTACCGCAATTTCAACTGCCGGCAATGGTACTTTAACTTTAGGTAGTTCGGCTAATCCCAACATAATAGGCTCAACAACTGATGTGGCTTCTCCTAGTGATGGAATCACTATTACAGTAAATACTGCAAATTCAGGTGCTCAAGGATCATTGTCAATAATTAAAGTTAATGGAGCAACTAATCCTAAAAACGTATCTTATAATCAGGTTGGTGGTATTAAAATAAATGGCACAAACACCTCAGGAATAATTAGTCTAGTTGACGTTTCTGGATCTACCTCTCCTACAATTAACAATAATACCTTTGGAAATGCGGTGCCTAATAATATAGATATAATTGCGAACATGGAGCAGCGGTTAATAAATAGTCCATCAACTTCCTTAAGCATCTTAAGTAATGTTTTCCAAAATTTCAGAATAACATCAACTAATAAAAATTTCACTGGAGTATATAATAATTTAACTTCTACTGTTTTAACCTGCAACAGTAATATATTTTCTAGGTTTAATTCTTCTTCCTCCGGTTCATTTTATCTATTTGAACATGGACTACCGGGTTCTGGCAACGATAGTAGGGTAAGTTGCACTATTAATAATAATTCTGCAGATAATTTTACAATTTCAGCGGCTTCAACGGTTAATTTCTTTTATGTAAATAGTAGATGCGGATCGGGATTATCCTTTACAATCAATTCTAATACTATAGGAAATTCAACTGCCAACAATATTCTAATTTCTTCAAACGCCAGCGTATATGGAATTAATTTTTATGGCGGCGATGCACAGGGAGTTCCGGGAGGTTCAATGACTTGCAATTCTAATACTTTCCAAAATTTTAACTTAACGAGTACTGGATCGTCAAGTTTTTTTAATGGAATATATTTTTATCCTTGGATTGCTGGAGCATCTAATGATATCGCGTTAACTTTTTCAGGTAATACCATTAAAAACATTAGCTCTAACTCCACATATATAAGTAGACCTTCTTTATGTGGTGTTTATTTTAATAGCGATATAGGAATTCCTGCAAGTTCAAATTTAATTTCGGATAATACTTTTGATAATTTTACTTTAAATCCCGGATCAGCTAACGCAACAATTGCAGGATTTTATTATAACCTGGGCATGGCGGGGTTTACCTTTTCAGGTAATCATATTTATAATTTCTCTAATTCGAGTTCCGGGGGCTCAGGGGCAATTTATGGCGTTTATGATGTAAGGAATGCGGCTTCTGGTTACAGTAGCAGATTTATTAATAACGCTATTATTATTAGTAATGGATCAAATACAAATTCAATTATAATTCAAGGTATCAATGTAAATTATAACAATCTAAGTGATGCTATAAGGTCACCAGGGCCTCATATTTATCATAATACAATAAAAATTGCAGGATCAATGTCTGCCGGTTCAAACAGAACGTTCTGCTTAAATGCTGTTCCTATTAACAACTCTTGTGGCTTTGCGATTAATAATATTTTCCAAAACCTCAGATCAGGAGGAATAGGAGGTCATTATGCTTTAGGAAATCCATCTAACAAAATGAATGTTTTAAATTATAACTACCTTGAAGTGTCTGAGAATATTAATAAGCTTTACAATAATGGCGTAGATCAAGCCAATGCGCCCGGGGCTCAGGATATTAGGAACAGAGGTATATCCTTAGATGTTATGGGTAATGTTCCAACGGCTACTATTGCAGATGTTAGAAATAACGGTATTAACACACTGGGCATAACTACAGACATAGACGGAGCCCCCAGGGCAACCGGAAGTGTTGTTATACCTTGTGGTTCCTGTAACGGCCCGTGGCGCGGTGCGTATGAGAATTTTTGGCCTTTGTCCATAGAATTATTGGAAATGAGTGTAAGATGTACGAATTCTTCTAATCAAATAGATTGGCAAACCTCCTCCGAAACCAACAACGAAAAGTTCCAGATATTCCATTCTTTGGATGGAGAAAGTTTTAAGGTAATTGGAGGGATTAAAGGGGCCGGTAATAGTACTGAAATAAAAAATTATAGTTTTCAGCATAAAGAAGCGCCTCTTGGTAAAAACTACTATAAACTCCGCCAGATAGATTTTGATGGGAATTATACCGATAGTAAGGTGGTGGTGTTTGATGGTCGTTGCGCTAACTTAAATTTTAATACAGAAAGTATTTACTATAACGCAGTAAATAATATGCTTAACTTAACTCTAAACAGCTTAGTGGATGAGAGAGGTTGTTTTAGTCTATTGGATGTCTCCGGAAGAATAATCTTTAAGGAGTCTTTTAATATTAATAAACATACTGATTTATACACTTTTTCAATGCCTTTATTAAGTAATGGGGTTTACCTGGTTACGCTTTCGGATGATGGAGGCGGCCAATATTCGCAGAAAATCGTGATTAATCGATAGGTTTTATTTCAGATTCGCAGATCCCGGGTCTCCGTTTCACTTCGCCCGGGAATCTGAGTGAATAGCAGATTCCCGGAAGGCAAACGGCATTTGTGTTAAAGTTCAATTCTTGCCTGTCCGGGATCTAAAACAGCTATAATTTCTAATTTTGTTTATGCAGTTTTATATTTATATACTAACGAACAAAAACAAGACTACCCTATATATTGGATCTACAAACGATTTAGAACGAAGAGTTTCAGAACACAGGAATAATGCTAATCCTAGAAGTTTCAGTTCCAGATATAACCTTCATTTCTTAGTTTATTTTGAGGAGCATTCAACACATGAGGAGGTTATAAAAAGGGAGTATCAGCTTAAAAGATGGAGGAGAAATTGGAAAGAGAAATTAATTAATTCACAAAATCCAAATTGGATAGATTTAGCGGCAGAATGGAAGTAGGAGATCCCGGATCTCCGTTTCACTTCGCCCGGGAATCTGAGTGAATAGCAAATTCCCGGAAGGCAAACGGCATTTGTGTTAAAGTTCAATTCTTGCCTATCCGGGATCTGCGAGTTCTAGTTAGCGTATTTATCAACTGCAGATCCCGGGTCTTCGCTACCCTTCGCCCGGGAATCTGAGTGAATAGCAGATTCCCGGAAGGCAAACGGCATTTGTGTTAAAGTTCAATTCTTGCCTATCCGGGATCTAAAACAGCTATAATTTCTAATTTTGTTTATGCAGTTTTATATTTATATACTAACGAACAAAAACAAGACTACCCTATATATTGGATCTACAAACGATTTAGAACGAAGAGTTTCAGA
>Ga0315900_10000155_pt1 | contig 120710 bp, 111 predicted proteins | sample LakEriMetagenome_FD_203521 | JGI IMG/M metagenome (GOLD analysis project Ga0315900, IMG submission 203521) | Freshwater fungal communities from buoy surface, Lake Erie, Ohio, United States - Buoy 12 MA114 | ecosystem: Environmental > Aquatic > Freshwater > Lake > Lake biofilm | place: USA... | reverse complement strand
TCGATCCGACCCCACTCCGCATCGCTCAGCCAGTATAGATGTCGGCCCATGATCCACCTCCGATCCAAGAAGAGTGAATCACGAACAAACGGCGCGAGGAATCCCCTTATTGAGTACGAAGCCTAGACTCCGTACTCAATCGGCTGGGAAGGGCTGACGGATGCTGATTCCGGGAATCCGGGAGGTGCTCTCGGATGTCCAGGCGCAAGTCGATCTATTGGTTGTCGGGCGCGGAGTGGTCGGCGATTGAGCCGCATCTGCCTCGTGGTCGGTGTGGAGCTCGTCGTGTCGATGACCGTCGGGCGATCAGCGGCATCGTGCACATGCTGCGGTCCGGGGTCGGGGTGCGGACCAAGAGGTGACGGACTCTCACTCAAATCGGGGGATCAGGAAGGGGGCAGGTCACCGGCTGGGAAGGAGCGGAAGACCATGAAGGCATCGGCATTTTCGGACGCCCGGAAGGCGTTCATTCTGAAGCAGGGCGCAGACGGCGTGCCGGTGGCGGAGATCTGCCGGCGGGCCGGGATCAGTCAGGCGACGTACTTCAACTGCAAGGAAAAGTCCGGCGGTCTGATGCCGTCAGAGATGAAGCGGCCGAACCAGCCGCGGGAGGAGAATGGCCAATCCGGGAAGGTGGCCGCGCATTGGTCTCTCTGATCCCTCATTCAGACCAGCCCGCTCATGAACTCCCGCTGTGCCAGCATCATCTCTGTCACCAGGGCTCTCTCGGGCTCGCTCAAGAAAGGGTTCCACACGTCGAAGATCAGGATGACTCGCATCTGGTCTGCGTCGTTCCAGGCCTCGTGCTCGATGGTGTCGTCGAACACCCAGGCCTTGCCCATCTTCCAGTCGCGCGTCGTGTTCCCTACGCGGAAGCGCGCAGAACCCGGGAGGATCAGCGGCAGATGGCACAGCAGGCGCACGTTCGTTGAACCTGTGTGGGGCGGGATGTGGGTGTGTGGCTGGAGCGCCGAGAAGACGGCGGTCGGCGCGAACGCTGACTGTCGGGCCATCGGCAGCCGCTCAAGCAGAGCAGCAGTCTCCGGGCAGCGGGCGCAGACAGCCTCCTGCTTCTCCCCGTTTTTCCACAGCCAGAGTGAGGTCCACTTGCGAGAGTGGTTCAGCTCACCCCATTGATTGACAGGGGCACCCTTCGGGAAGGCGATATACGGCGCGAACGCATCAAAGCTGTCGGTCAGAAGCGCTTCAAGCTCGGCTCTGATGGTCGAGGTGGCTGCTTCGAGTTCTTCCAGCCATGGGAACATCCTGCGATCATGGAATGGAATGGCGGGCAATCGCGGATAGTTCAGCAGCAGCGGCTCCTGCTTGGGCGGCGACTTCAGGCCCGCGTAAATCTCCAGCCCCTCGTCGAATCGCTCGAGGATTTCGCTGTCGAGTCCCGACCTGAGGGCGGCAACCCGCGCTTGCATGTGGTTGCGCAAGCCTTCGGCGTGACGATGAACCAGGGCGCTCGCATGGTCCAGCTGGGCGAGAAGGGCCGGAGAACATCGGTCGCGCGGCGGAGAGATTTTCAGGGCGTTTCGATAGAGGTCGGCAGCCGCGCCCGCTTGCCCCAGCCTTTCAAGCATGGCTGCCTTGGCCAGCAGGGCGACGAAGTCATAGGGTTGAAAAGCTAGCGCTTCGTCGAGGGCCACGACCGCTTCGGGAAACCGTCCGAGCAGACGGAGCGCGAGCGCGCGGTTCATGGCCCCGTTGTGGGTGGCCCCGAGGGCATCCGCCTGGTCGATCAGCGCCAGGGCGTCCGTCGGGCGCATCTGCGCCAGCGCCTGTGACGCCTGCTGTAGCAGGCTTGCCTGCTCTGGGGTTTCCTGGGAGCTCAAGGATCGCACGGCCCTCTGAATTGACGGCAGTCTTCGATCGCCTGCCCAAAACGTCAAGCTGGCGAGGACGCACGGAGCCCTTTTCGAGGGGAAGTCGGCTGAGAGGGATGACGGGCACCGGGCTCCGTTCGGAGCTCCCCCCTTCCAGGGAAGCAATGAAGTCCTTGTGATCTGGCCAGAGTCTAGGGAGGTGGTCCTGCGGCACCAGCATGATCCGGGCCGGAGGCGCCCGTCGTGTTGCTCCGAAATGTCGGGTATGCCCTTAACCCGCCTTGGCCGGACGATCCGAGCGGAATAGCTTCGTTGCCTGACGGCTCTCGGAAGGCGTGGATCATGGGACGACATGTGGTTCTGGGCGGATCGGGCACGATCGGCCGGGCGATGGTGCCGCATCTGGCGGCGGCGGGTCACGACGTCAGCATCGTTCAGCGCCGCCCCGTCGCGGTGACGGGGCGCGAGACGCTGGTCGCCGCCGATGCGCTGGACCTTGAGTCGGTCGCCCGGGCCGCAGAGGGTGCCGACGTCCTCTATTGCGTCGTCGGGCTGCCCTACGACTCCCGGATCTGGCGGCGCGACTTTCCCCGGGTCGTGGGCAATGCGATCGAGGCGGCGCGACGCACCGGCGCGCGGTTGGTCTACTTCGACAACGTCTATTGCTACGGCCCTGTCGACGGCTGGATGACAGAAGACAGCCCCGTTCGCCCCACCACCGAAAAAGGGCTGGCCCGCGCTGAATGCGCCTGGATCGTGATGGAGGCGGTCGAGCGCGAGGGGCTCCGCGCCTGCATCGCGCGCAGCGCCGATTTCTATGGCGACTATCCGCAGTTCGACATGATCGGCGACTGGGGCGTCCAGCTGAAGCGCGGCAAGCCCGCCCTGGTCCTGTACCGCGACGACCGTGCGCACAGCCTGACCTACATCCCCGACAACGGCCGGGCCCTGGCCTTCCTGGGTCAGACCCCCGAGGCCGACGGCGACATCTGGCACATGCCCACAGATCCGCAGCCGCGCACCGCCCGGCAGACCCTGCAGCTGGTCGCTGAAATCGTGGGGGCGCGGCCGCGCCACATCACCCTGCCAAAGCTGGCCGTTCAGGCTATCGCCCTCCTCAATCCGCTGCTCAGGGAGGTCGATAGGATGTCCTACCAGCTGGAGCGGAACTACCGCTTCTCCAGCGAGAAGATCACGCGCCGCTTCGGCCTGACCGCGACGCCCTTTGCCCAGGGCATACGTGAGCACCTTGCGGCCAAGGGCCTGATCGAGACCTGATCGCGCCGCCGACCTACGCCGGGGAACGCATCTGCGCCCTGCGCGATGAGCGGAAACTGGCAGCGTGACCTGCACGAGGCAGCCTCCAAAGAAGCCGGGCCGGTTCAGTTTGTGAGGCGAAGCATGTTCCGAAGCCTTTCTGCCAAGGCGGCCGGTGGTGCGACGTGTTTCCGGGGTTTAAGCCCCGCCTCCTGCTGCTCCGGAAACTCGCGAGAGTTGTTGACGTGCCTCTTGACGTCCAGACGATCCATGCCCGGTGATCCATGACAGACGCGCGGACCTCGTCAGCCGGCAACGGATCGGCGCGACGTCATAGCGACCACAAGGCTTGTATACCGACGATTCGCGGTTCTCCTCGATTGGTCACGACGCCGAAGCCTTGATCGACCGCATAAGTCAGATATCGCTCGTTCAGGAGATTGCGCGCGAAAATGCGGAATTCGAAGTCTGACGGCCGGATTTGAAGGGTCGCAGAGACATCGATGACGGTGTAGGCCTCTTGGCTTTCCTCGATCAGGTTCTCTTTCGTAAAGAACTGTCTGGACTCATGTCGGGCACTCAGGCGAAGGCTGCCGATCGCCCGATCTGTCCGATAAACATCGAACGAGGCTGCAGCATAGGCGGTGACCTCGGGGGCATAGAGAAGCCGGTTGCCGCGTAGACTCCCCGCGTCTGTCACAAGGTCGAGGAAAGTTGAGTCATTGTAGGCGAGATTGAGGTCGAACGAAGCCCAACTGTAGGGACGCCAGGCTCCCTCGAACTCAGCACCGTAACTCCTCGCGCTTGGTGCGTTCAGGGTCGATGTGGTCCCATTTCTCAGCACCTGCAACTGGTAGCCGCTATAGTCCAGATAATATGCTGAAAACCCAATGTTCAGACGGTGATCCGGGCTTCTGAAGCGCGTGCCCGCTTCATAAGCCCAAACACCCTCCTGGTCGAAGGGTACCCGTGACACTTCAACGGCTGGATCGAACCCGCCGGCCTTGAAACCGCGCGAAGCCGACGCGAAGAGTATGGTCTGCTCGCTCGGCTTATAATCCAGCACGATTCGTGGCTGTACAGAGTTCCACGATTGCTCAAAATTTCGCGGCCCATCTGTAGCAGCCGAAAATAAATTCGCGCCATTAAGACTGCTGGACACGCTAATTATTGTCGGCACATTGTAATTAAAGTGCTTGCGATCTTGTGAGACACGCACACCTCCCGTCATTCTGACTTCGTTTGTGAACTGATAAGTGGCGTCGGCGAAAAGTGAATAGTTCGAGTTTCGGCCGCGGCCAGAGATGGTCTCCACAACTTCTGGGGAGCAAGGCACCCCCAACCCAATCGTAGTCAGTGGTTCGTCACAAATTGCGAAAGCGGCCTGACCTGGGAAGAGTGTATCTGGAGCCACTTGAACCCCGGAGAGTATAGCGAATTCCGAATACGTAAAGTCAACATTCTGCCTGATCCATTCCTCGAAAATAGATGCGCCAAAGAACCACTCCAGATTTCCTGCCCTGCCAAGGAGACGGACTTCCTGCCCAAACGTCCTGTTTCTGTAGTTGCGAAAATGTGCATCAAGGAGGGGAGCGGCCGAGCCGTCTGCGTCAAACTGACGGTCCAGCGTGGTGTCCAGGGCAGTCGTGATTGACTTAAACGTCAAGTTTTCGGAAATATTCCATTCTGACTGCACGTTTGCCGACCATAAGTTCCGTTTTTCGAACGTCTGCACATTGGTCGCATGCCGACCGTCGAACGGATCGGATGCGAGACCACCCGCGTCAGACAACGCTGGATCTAATGCCTGCGAAGGAAAGCCACCACCTTGGTCCTGAACGTGATTGAGGATCGCCGTTAATGTGAAACTCGACGAAGGTTCGAATAGTGCAATGCCACGAAGGGCAGTCGTACGACCACCTCCTTCCAGGCGATCCAGGAGCACGTTTCTTTCCATGCCTCCGCGATCCCGGTAAAGTCCGGCTACACGGAAAGAGAGTGAATCTGTTGCAGGCATGGTGAGGCCGCCGGAGGCCTCGAAGCTGTCGAAAGAGGCGTAGCTTGCCGTAAAGTCGGCGGCGGTGTTGGAGGTCGGGCGACGTGAGGTGACGGAAATCACACCTGCCGATGCGTTGCGGCCGAACAACGTCGATTGAGGGCCCTTCAATACGTCAATCTGGGCGACATCAAAGAAGGGTATGTTGGAGCTTTCGAGACGCCCCAGGTAGCCCTCGTCCCAAAACACGCCCACGCTGGACTCGCCGCCGATCCCGACCGAATTCGTGCTGATGCCGCGGATTGAGAACACCGGTGTTCCAAGGCCCTGGGGCTTGCCGGTCAGGCCAGGAGCCAAGGCCGTTAAATCGCCGGTGTCCCGAACCAGGGCCTGTACAAGTCTCTCTCCGCTCACCGCTGTAATGCTTACGGGAACATCAGCCAGGGGCTGGACACGCCGTTGGGCGGTCACCACAATTTCGTCCACAATTGTGGGCGTGCTCGCGTCTTGTGCTGCGGTCTGCACAGGCGTGGCAGCGCAAACCGCAACTAGGCATAGTTTTCCAATGTCCTTGGAATTCATGTTTCACTCCCCTTGGCCTGCCGCGTGTCTCGCGATCTTGCAAATCGAGTCTGGTGGTTCGGCGCGCCGCGGTCAGAGGCGTTCGAGCGCCTTGGCGGGGTCCCCGTTCTCGAAGAGGCCAGTCATGCCCCCCCGTTTCGCGACGGCATCGTGAGGGGCATAGCCCAGCAACGCCTGAAGGCGGGGTTCCAGCGTCCTTGCCGTTTCCTTGCTTATGTTGAGGAAGCTGTTCTCGACCGGTCGCAACCAGCCGGCGCAGTACGAGATCGAGATGGCCCTTCGTGGCGCATCCGAGGCGTTCTCGCCACCACCGTGGATCAGGTCACCACGGAAGAGTACAGCGTCACCTGCGTTCATCACCGCACGCGCGAACTCGTCAGACTGCGGTTGTCGCCCGTTCTCCCAGCGCCAGCTGCCTGGGGCGATGTAGGTGGCCCCATTTACAAGCGTGAAGGGATCGAGCGCGACGATCGCATTGACCAGGACCGGCGCGTCCGTGCGTGGCAGGGAGAGCCAGGAGTCGGTGTCGCGGTGGAGATACTGAGCGGGCTCGCCCGGTCCGATCTGGATGAGCTCTCCCGCGTTCAAGAGGATGCTTGCAGCATTCGAACCGATCAAACGTTCGGCCCAGGCAACGAGGTCGGGATGGGCGATCAGCAACCGCGTCGAAGGGGTCTTCTCGGCGAGCCCGTGCAAGCGGACGGTGCGAGATCCCAGAAATGCATCATAAGCGGGTGATCCGCTTCGGGGCAGTCCGAGCTTGCTGTCACCCGAGATGTAGCCGTCGATTTCGCTGTTCAGCGCCTCGACTTCTTCCTGCGAGAGCAAGCCGACGACGATGGCACCCCCCTCGTCGGCAACAGCCCTGTCGATCGCGTTCCAGTCGTAGGGGCGCACGAAGGTCGGCAGTCCGTGCGCCGATCGGACCGGAAGAGCGCTCATCGGCACGGCGACGTCGTTTCCGCCATCGACGACGTTGACCGGCAGGGGATCACTATAGGAGATCACCCACCAGGACCCGCCGTCAGGGCCCGTGGTCTCGGGGCCGTATGCATGGCCCGCTCGAGTCCAGCGAATGTCACCGGCGCGGTAGACAGCCTCACCCTCGATGTGGTGCTCGCCCTTCGTGTAGACATAGACCACATCACCATGATGGTAGTGCCTGGGGCGTGTCTTGTGAGGAGGATCCTCCACCAGGAAGACGAACGGCTTCCCGTCCGACCCCATGCCTTCCGGCATCAGGAATATGTTCCCCGAGCCCGTCGTTGGATCGACGAATGGCTCGACCCCCTCCAGGTTGAACTTCGCTGCGTTTTTCATGCTCGGCACTCCTGACCAAACCACTTGTCGTTTGACCTAACAGTTGTTACATAACCGACGTTTCGTCAAGAGGTGATCGTATGCCCAAGGTCGTCAATCATGAGGAACAGCGAGCCGGCTTCGTGACGGCAAGCTGGGAGGTCATTGCCGAGGAAGGCCTTGGCGCCGCGACGCTTCGGCGAGTGGCTGCAGCGGCTGGCATGACGACAGGTGCCCTGACCCACTATTTCAGTGATCGCGAGGCGCTGCTTGTAGAGGCACTGCGCACCGCACATTTCGCGGCCGGTGCCCGGATGCTGCGAGCGGCAGCGACTGCGGAGTCAGACCGCGCCAAACTGTCAACGGTGCTCCACGAGGCCCTGCCGCTCGATGCTGTTCGACTACGTGAATGGCGGGTTTGGCTGGCGTTCTGGGGGGAAGCCGTCGGTAATCCACGGCTCCGCCGCGAGAATGAGGAACGCGTCGCGGAGTGGCGAGACCTGCTCGAAACGCTCGTTGCTCCGCTGGTGGAGGGAGCCGCATCCTCAGAGGCTGCATCCGCTGAACTGCTGAGCCTCATAGACGGCCTGGGGGTGCGACTTGCCCTTGCACCGCGAGCGACGATTGCGCGGGAGCGAGCGTCGGCTCGCTCAATCATCGAGCACGCAATCGCTCGGCTTGGCCGGCATAGTCCGGTCTGCGCCGAAGCCAACGAGCCGCGAGCTTCTTCGGTTGTGATGAGGAACGCGAAATGAACCAGAAATCGGGCACCATGAGCAAACAACTCAAGGCTCTAATTCTGATTACCGATATGCTTTTTTTGACTTATTGGTCTCTTTCTCTACTTGATCTACTCGGTGTGTTTCAATTGCCGCCCAGCATGATGTATGCTGAATTTGACCAGCCACGCGTATTTGCCTGGAACTGGTCTTTCTTCCCTGTCGACGTGCTGTTCTCGATCACCGGAATCGCGGCTGTAAGGCTAGCGAATGACGGAGATCCTCGCTGGCGGCCAATGGCAATGATCTCGCTCTGTCTCACATTTGTGGCCGGCCTGATGGCGATCGGTTACTGGACCATTCTGGGCGAGTTCGATCCGGCCTGGTATCTGCCGAACTTGGCGTTGGCGGTCTGGCCCTTGTTCTTCCTGCCCGGGCTGCTGAACGATATCGTTCGCCCGGCATGACCGTCTTACGGCGAAGGTTCGCTCTAGCCTGCCTCCTCCATGCGACCGTGATCGGCGCGGGCTATATGAGCTTGCCCCCCATGTTCGCCTCGATGGTCAAGGAGGGCTGGAGCGTACTGGCATTGCAGCAAGCTTGGGCAGCGATTCCGCTGGGATCAGCACCCGGGGCCCTGATCGCTGCATCGGCGATCCGGCGCTTCGGCGCTCCTGCTGTGATTACGTGGAGTAGCATCGCCGCCAGTGCTGCCATCGCCCTTCGTGCCTTGAGCGACGGGGTCGTGCCGTTCAGCGCCGCGCTAGCGGTCTACGGCTTCATGACGGGCGTGCTGCTTGCGACGTTGACGGTGGAGGTCGGCCGGTCGGTTAGCGCGCGTCGTGCAGGCGTCGCCCAGGCACTGTTCTTCGGCAGCTATGCAATCGGAGCGGCGCTCGCCGTTGGCTTAGCAGGCCTGTCCGTACAGCTGCTAGGTTGGCGGGCTGTATGTTGGGCCGTTTCAGCGATCGGGTTCTTGCTCGCCATGTCATCGTGGCGTTCACCCCCCGTCGTTCCCGCAGACGAAGCCGTGCTCGGCAGAGCCAGCACCTGGGAGAACAAACTCACGTCGCTTCGATACTCGGCTGCTTATGCAGCTTATGTCGGCGGCTATCTGGCCTTGGCGGGTCTTTTACCTTACCAGTTGGAAAAATGGGGTTGGGCTCCTGAACTGGCGAGTCTTTCTCTTGCGCTGACGACCGCCGCCTTTCTGATCGGGGCATGTCTCTGGACCGTCCTGACGGACGCTCTTGGTGGCCGACTTATCGTCTTCGCGATCACGATGATCCTGAGCGGCCTCTCGACGGCCCTCATAGTTCTCTTTGCAAGGGGGGAATCAAATCCTGTCGCCTGGAGCGTGATTGCTGCCGTGGGCTTCTTCGGCGGCGGCATGGCTGTGTTCTTTCCGCTCCTCCTTGCCGATGTCAGGCTTGGAAGCCTGAACGGTGCTCCCAGTGTGGGGCACGCGACAGCCGCCTCCTATCTGGGAGGCGCAGTTCTCCCCTTCGCCTTGGCGGGCCTGAGCGCAACCCGTCCCGATGGTGCGATAGCCTTGTTTGGCCTTTCGATCGCCGCTGCCGGGTTGTTATTGCCCCGACCGGCCAGCGCCGCTGCGGCAACAAGCGGTACGCTGGCAAAATCGAGCAGTTGCAAGCGAGATCATGTCGCTTGACTTTCACCAAAGCCGGTACGCAATCGAGGCTGCGGTCCACGGTCGCTTCCTTCGAGCCGCGCGGATCCTTGATGTCGCGCAGTCAACGCCGGGTCGGCCTATCCTGAAGCTGGAGCGCTGGATCGGGCTGTGTGAGGCCAAATGGATCGCCGGGTTAGTGACCTGGCCCCCCCCTGGCCTCTCGCTTGTCCCGAGAACCCCCGGGAATGATGGCTGACCTCCACCGCCGCCATCGCCGGGCGGATATGCGACCTGGAGGCCTGGCGACCTGCCGCTGCATCCTCGCTTCGGTACCAGGCGTGATCGACCTAGCCTGCATGATCTGATGGCCAGTCAAGGCGCAGGGGCGGCAAACCGGGAAGGTCGGGTTCCCCCGCCCCGCGGCTTGTGCGCCTTCCCTTCCGGGCCCACCGGCGGCAAGGTGAGCGGGCATGTTCAGTGACGACGAGGTGGAGCGCTACGCCCGGCATCTGGTGCTGCGAGAGCTCGGCGGGCCGGGCCAGCAGCGGCTGAAGGCGGCGCGCGTCGCCCTTGTCGGGGCCGGCGGCATAGGTGCCCCGGCCGCCCTGTATCTGGCCGCGGCGGGCGTCGGGACCCTGCGCCTGATCGATGATGACACCGTCGCCCTGTCCAACCTGCAGCGTCAGATCCTGTTCGCCACCGCCGATGTCGGCCGACCCAAGGTCGAGGTCGCCGCCGCGCGCCTGGCCGCCCTGAATCCCCACGTCGTGGTCGAGGCGCGCCCCGTGAGGCTCGACGCCGACACGCTCGGCGATCTGCTGGCCGAGGTCGATCTGGTGTTGGACGGCAGCGACAGCTTCACCACGCGGGCGCTTGTCGGCGACGCCTGCATCGCGCGCGGTCTGCCGCTGGTGGCGGCGGCGCTGGGCCGTTGGGAGGGCCAGATCGTACTGCTGCGCGGCCGGCCCTGCTGGCGCTGCTATGTGCCGGAGCCGCCGCCCGACGCGGAGACCTGCGCCCGCATGGGCGTGGTCGGGGCCCTCGCCGGGGTGATCGGCTCGGCCGCCGCCCTGCTAGCCCTGCGGGTCCTCGCGGAGGTCGGCGAGGCTCCCGCCGGCGAGCTGATGCTGTTCGACGGCCTCGGCTGGCGCGCCCGCACCAGCCGTATCGCGGCCGATCCGCACTGTCCGGCCTGCAGCGGCGCAGGGATCAGCCTCGGCTGAGCATCAGCCCGGCGTCCCGGTGGAGGGTGCCGACCAGCGCATTGGCTCCCGCTGACGCCCCCGGCCGATCGTCGACGGCCCGCACAGCGCCGCGCCCGAGCCGGACATATCTACACGGGCACGGCCTCTCCGGAGATGACCGGACGTCCTCACGCCGGCGAGGCGACGGGCTGAAGCCGCGCCTCCGCGCACCCCGCTGCGGCGTCGTCCCCGCAGCCTCGAAGGCCGCGACGAGTCGAGGCTTGCTTTTGTGAGCCATTCTCATTAGCACATCGCGACTGCGAATAATTCGCCATCACCAAGGCCGTTCATGTCCCGTCTCGTCGCCCTCGCCGCCGCCATGCTCACCACCCTCGCCGCCGGCGGGGTCGCCCTCGCCCAGACGCCCGCGATGGTGCCGGCGTCGACCGAGACGGGGCCGCGCGTGGCCGAGATCGTGGTGATCGGCGAGCGCGGCAATCTGCTGACCATCCCTGGCTCCGGCGCGACCCTGGAGACCGCCGACCTCGAACGCTCCCGTCCGTTCACCGTCAACGACGCCCTGCGGCAGGTGCCGGGGGTGTTCGCGCGGGACGAGGAAGGCTTCGGGCTCCGCCCCAACATCGGCATCCGCGGCCTCAACCCGACCCGCTCGACCAAGCTGCTTCTGCTGGAAGACGGCCTGCCGCTGGCCTTCGCTCCGTATGGCTACAACGCCAGCTACTTCCACCCGTCGCTGGGCCGCTACGCCCGCGTCGAGGTGCTGAAGGGAGCCTCGCAGGTGCGCTTCGGCCCCCAGACCATCGGCGGCGTCATCAACTACATCACCCCCGAGGCCCCGGCGAGCTTCGGCGGTAGCCTGCGTCTGGCCGGCGGCTCGCAGGGCTATCGCGAGGTCGACGGCCTCGTCGGCGGTCCGGCCCTTGGCGGGCGGGGTCTGCTGCACGTGCAGAACCGTCGCACGGAAAGCAGTCGCGACAACCAGGACCTGCAGTACACGGACATCTTCGGCAAGATGACGTGGGATATCGGCACGGACCAGGTCCTGACCGCCCGCGTCAGCCGCCACGAGGAGGACTCGCAGGTCACCTACTCCGGCCTGACCCTGGCCGAGTTCAACGCCAACCCCTACGGCAACGTCTTCGCCAACGACTCCTTCCAGACCGAGCGCTGGGGCGCCGCCGTCAGCCACGCCTGGTTCCTCGACGGGGCAACGACCCTGCGCACCAGCCTCTACGGCTCGACATTCAATCGCGACTGGTGGCGTCAGTCGTCGAACTCGGGCCAGCGCCCCAACGACGCCTCCGACCCGGCCTGTGGCGGCCTCGCCAACCTCAACACCACCTGCGGCAATGAAGGCCGCCTGCGCGACTACTGGACGGCAGGCGTCGAGACGCGCCTGAGCCACGACACCGCCGCCTTCGGCGCCGACATCCGGCTCGAGGCCGGCCTGCGCTACCACACCGAGGACCAGCAGCGCCGCCAGTGGAACGGCGACACCCCGACCGCGCGCACCCCCGGCACGGGCCGCAACGCCGGCGTGGTCGAGGACAACGAGCGACTGGTCGACGCGTACAGCGCCTTCGCCAGCGCCCGCATCGAGTCCGGTCCGTGGATCGTCGAACCCGGCGTGCGGCTGGAGCTGATTGAATACGAGCGCCTGAACCGCCTCAACGGCGCGCGCGGCACGACCGATCTCGACGTCGTCGTGCCCGGCCTCGGCACCATGTATCGCCTTGGCGACCGCTCGGTCATCTACGCCGGCGTGCACAAGGGCTTCGCCCCGCCGCGGGTCGAGGACATCATCAGCAACACCACCGGCGGCTCGGTCGATCTCGACGCCGAGGAAAGCGTCAACTGGGAGCTGGGCCTGCGCGGCGACATCGCCCCCGGGCTCTATCTCGACGCCGGCCTGTTCCGGATGAGCTTCGACAACCAGATCATCCCGCAGAGCGTGGCGGGCGGCGTCGGCGCTACCCTGACCTCGGCCGGCGAGACCCTGCACCAGGGCTTCGAGCTGCTGGCGCGCGGCTCTGCCCGCGAGGCCGGCTGGCTGCAGAACGGCGATGACCTCTATGCGCGCCTCAGCCTGACCCACGTCGCCGACGCGAAGTTCGAGGGCCGTCGCTTCTCGACCGTCGCCGGCTCCACCACCGTCAGCGTCACCGGCAACCGCCTGCCCTATGCGCCGGAATGGCTGTGGGCCGCCGCCATCGGCTACGAGCACCGCGGCTGGCTGCAGGGCGAGATCGAGGCCCAGTACATCGACGCCATGTTCACCGACGACCTGAATACGGTGGCGGTCACCGCCAACGGCCAGCGCGGCCGCATCGACGACGTGCTGCTGTGGAACGCCACGGTCAACGCCGACCTGCCGGGCACGCCGCTGACCGTCTTCGTCACCGGCCGCAACCTGACCGACGAGCTCTACGTCGTCGACCGCTCGCGCGGCATCCTGCCGGGCGCCCGTCGCGGCTTCCAGGCCGGGATCAGCTTCGCCTTCTGAGGTCAGCCTCCGGATCAGACACCTGACCGCCGGACGCCCATGGCGTCCGGCGGTTTGCGTTTGACCCCCTGGGCCCCCGCGACACAGGGCCGCGCCGGCCCCGCTTGCCCCGCGCGCCACGGGTTCGTATCTGGATTTTCAGAAGTTTCTGAAAGTTCAGATGGCGATGCAGCTTCCCCCGCTTCACCAGGAGTTCGTGCTCCATTTCGGCGAGATGGGCTCGCGCTGGGGCATCAACCGCACGGTCGGCCAGATCTACGCCCTGCTGTTCCTCAGCGCCGAGCCGCTCAACGCCGACCAGATCGTGGAGCGCCTCGGCTTCTCGCGCTCCAACGTCTCCATGGGCCTGAAGGAGCTGCAGAGCTGGAACCTCGTCCGCCTGCGGCACATGCCGGACGACCGGCGCGACTACTTCACCACGCCCCAGGACCTTTGGGAGATCGTCCGCACCCTCGTTCAGGAGCGCAAGAAGCGCGAGATCGACCCGACCCTGACCAAGCTGCGCGAGCTGCAGATGCAGCAGCCCGCCACGGATGAGGACCGCCACGCGCACGCCCGCATCGCCGAGCTCGGCGCCCTGATCGAGCTGCTGTCCGGCTGGTACAGCGACATGAACCGTCTGGAGACCGAGCGGTTGGTCCAGTTGCTGGCGCTCGGCAGCAAGATCCAGCGCCTCGTCGAGGGGGCCGAGCGCATCGTGCCGTTCGCGGGGGGCGCCCGCAAAGGCCGGACCGCCCCGGCCACGGAGGCCTGAGCCATGGAAACCCTGCTGCTGTCGCGCATCCAGTTCGCGGCCAACATCTCCTTCCACATCCTGTTCCCGACCATCACCATCGCGCTCGGCTGGGTGCTGCTGTTCTTCAAGCTGCGCTTCAGCGCCACGGGGAACGCCAGGTGGATGGAGGCCTACCGCTTCTGGGTGAAGGTCTTCGCCCTCAGCTTCGCCCTCGGCGTCGTCTCGGGCATCACCATGAGCTTCCAGTTCGGCACCAACTGGCCGGGCTTCATGGAGACCATCGGCAACATCGCCGGCCCCCTGCTGGCCTATGAAGTCCTGACCGCCTTCTTCCTCGAGGCCGTGTTCCTGGGGATCATGCTGTTCGGCTTCAGCCGCGTGCCGGGCTGGCTGCACACCCTGGCGACCTTCCTCGTCGCCTTCGGCACCACCATGAGCGCCTTCTGGATCCTGGTGCTGAACTCCTGGATGCACACCCCGGCCGGGTTCGAGATGCGCGACGGCGTGGCCCACGCCACCGACTGGCTGCAGATCGTCTTCAACCCCTCGATGCCCTACCGGCTGACCCACATGCTGCTGGCCAGCGGACTGACCGTGGCCTTCCTGATCGCCGGCCTGTCGGCCTTCCGCTACCTGCTCGGCGACCGCTCGGCCGGATTGCGCGCCGCCCTGAAGACCGGCGTGGTGCTCGGGGCCGTGCTGATCCCGGTTCAGATCTTCGCCGGCGACATGCACGGGCTGAACACCCTGGAGCACCAGCCGGCCAAGGTCGCCGCCATGGAGGCCAACTGGGAGACCCGGCCCAACGTCCCGCTCGTCCTCTTCGCCCTGCCGGACGAAGAGGCCCGTGAGAACCGCTTCGAGATCGGCGTGCCCAACGGCGCCAGCCTGATCCTCAAGCACGACCCCGACGGCGTGGTCCCCGGACTCAACGACTTCGTGGCCGAGGACGGCACGCGCCTGCACCCGCCCGTCTCGCCGGTGTTCTGGTCGTTCCGCATCATGGTCGGCACCGGCCTGCTGATGCTGGCCGTGTCGTGGGCGGCGGTCTGGTTCCTGCGCCGCAAGGCCGGTTTCGACGACCGCCTCGGCCGCTGGATGCTGCGCGGCCTGGTGGCCATGAGCTTCTCCGGCTGGCTGGCCACCCTCGCGGGCTGGTACACCACCGAGATCGGCCGCCAGCCCTGGCTCGTCACCGGCGTGCTGACCACGAAACAGGCCATCGCCGACGTCCCGGCCCCGATGGTCCTGTCGACCCTGCTGATGTACCTGGCGGTCTACGTCCTTCTGATCGCGGCCTATGTCGGGGTGCTGTTCTACCTCGCCCGGCGCGCCGCCCAGGGCCGGCCGGTGGCGCTCGAGCCCCGCTCCGGCGCGGCCGAGGTCGCCGTGGTCCCGGCGGAGTGAGCCCCATGACCCTGTTCGGCGACCCGACCGTCTGGCTGCCCGTGGCCTTCGCCGGCCTGATGGCCCTGTCCATCCTGATCTATGTCGTGCTGGACGGCTTCGACCTCGGCGTGGGGGTGCTTCTGCCCTTCGCCGAGCCGGCCCAGCGCGATCGCATGATCGCCTCGATCGGCCCCTTCTGGGACGCCAACGAGACCTGGCTGGTGCTGGCCGTCGGACTGCTGCTGGTGGCCTTCCCGGCGGCCCATGGCGAGATCCTCTCGACCCTCTACCTGCCGGTGGCGATCATGCTGCTCGGCCTGATCCTGCGCGGGGTCGCCTTCGAGTTCCGGGCCAAGTGGCCGGGCTCCGGCAAGGCCCGTTGGGACCAGGTCTTCTTCGCCGGCTCCCTGCTCACCAGCCTGGCCCAGGGCTTCATGCTCGGCCTCTATGTCATGGGGCTGGAGATGACGCCCTGGACCCTGCTGTTTGCCGCCGGCGTCGGCCTGTGCCTGACCGCAGGCTACGCCTTCATCGGCGCCGCCTGGCTGCTGATGAAGACCGAGGACGCCCTGCAGCGCCGCGCCGTGAGCTGGGCGCGCAAGGGCCTCTGGGGCGTCGTGGGCGGCCTCGCCGCCGTCTCCCTCGCCAGCCCGCTGGTCAGCCCGCGCATCTTCGAGAAGTGGTTCAGCCTGCCCGAGGCGGTGCCGCTGGCCGTCCTGCCGCTGGCGTCCGGGGCCATCGTCGTCGGCCTGTGGCTGGCCCTGCGCCACCTGCCCGACTCCCGCGACCGCTGGAGCTGGACGCCCTTCGCCGGTGCCGTCAGCCTGTTCGTGCTGGCCTTCGCCGGTCTGGCCTACTCCTTCTACCCCTATGTGGTGCCGGAGCGGATGACCATCTCCGAGGCGGCCAGCGCCCCGGAGAGCCTGTTCCTGATCCTGATCGGGGCCTTGTTCGTCCTGCCGATGATCCTCGCCTACACGGCCCTCGCCTACGTCATCTTCCGCGGCAAGGCGACGGACCTCAGCTACGAGTGACCGGCGGCTCGACCGGGTCCATGGCCAGCACCCAGCGCGGCCGGGCCCGACTGGCCCTGGGCGAACGGTGCAGCAGGGGGCGAGCGCGGCTGGGCCAGTTCCGCCCCTTCATCAGCACCACCGCCCCCGTGGCGGCCTGGCCGATCGGCCCCTCGCCGGAGGCGCAGATCCATTCCACCCCGGGCCCGCGATAGGTCGTCAGCAGCCTTAGCCGTACCGCGTCCTGATGGAACCGCGGACAGGTCCGCTCGACCGCCGTCTCGAGACGGACGCGCACGTCCACGACCGTAGCGGCGATGCGCACAAGGCCGGACAGCAGCTCCAGATCCGCTTCAAGCCAGGCCGGCAGGCCCCGCCACTCCTCCCGCGTCGGCTCGGCATAGGCCGGATAGCCCTCCTCGGCGCAGGGATTGGGCCGGGTCCAGACCGCGGCCGCGACCTCATCCCGCGACAGCGCCGCGAAGACGGAGGGGTCCTCGCCCGAAACGACGAGGCTGGGGACAGCGGTCGGAGCGATTGCAAGCAACATTATAACATCACATAACGGCTTCCCTGCTGTCTGTCACGGAGTCCGGGATGCTGCCCACCACCGTCCTGTCCGGCTTTCTCGGCGCCGGAAAAACCACCCTGCTCAACCATGTGCTGGCCAACCGCGACGGCCTTCGCGTGGCGGTGATCGTCAATGACATGAGCGAGGTGAACATCGACGCGGCCCTCGTCCGTGAGGGCGGCGGCGCCGACCTGTCGCGCACCGAGGAGCGGCTGGTCGAGATGTCCAACGGCTGCATCTGCTGCACCCTTCGCGAGGACCTGCTCAAGGAGGTGGCGCGCCTCGCCCGCGAGGGCCGCTTCGACTATCTGCTGATCGAGTCGACCGGCATCTCCGAGCCCATGCCGGTGGCCGCCACCTTCGACTTCCGCGACGAGGACGGTTTCAGCCTCGCCGACCTGGCGCGCCTCGACACCATGGTCACCGTGGTCGACGCCTTCAACTTCTTCCGCGACTACCCCTCGACCGACCGGCTCAAGACGCGCGGCGAGCACCTCGGCGAGGACGACGAGCGCACGGTGGCCAACCTGCTGGTCGACCAGATCGAGTTCGCCGACGTCATCGTCCTGAACAAGATCGACCTGCTGCCGGCCCGCGACCTCGGCCTGCTTGAGGCCATGATGCGCCAGCTCAACCCCCGGGCCCGGATCGTCCGCAGCGAGCGCGGCCGCGTGCCGCTGAAGGAGATCATCGGCACGGGCCTGTTCGACATGGACCTCGCCGAGCAGGCCGCCGGCTGGAGCCAGGCCCTGCGCGGCGAGGTCACGCCGGAGACCGAGGAGTACGGCGTCTCCAGCTTCGTCTACCGGGCGCGTCGCCCCTTCCATCCCCAACGCCTGTACGACCTGTTCCAGGAGGAATGGCCCGGCGTCTGGCGCTCCAAGGGCTTCTTCTGGCTGGCCACGCGCATGGCCTATGTCGGGTCGTGGAGTCAGGCCGGCGCCGTGACGGAGCATGAGTGGGGCGGCCTGTGGTGGGCCTCGGCTCCGCGCGACCGCTGGCCCGACGACAACGCCGAATGGCTGGCCGCCATCGAGGCGGTCTGGCGCGCGCCCTGGGGCGACCGCCGGCAGGAGATCGTGCTGATCGGCGCCGGCATGGACTGCGAGGCCCTGACCGCCCGCTTTGACAAGGCGCTGCTGACCCGCTTCGAGATGGAGCGCGGCCCCGAAGGGTGGAAGAAGTTCCCTGATCCCTTCCCGCACTGGGGTCCCGCCGCCGCAGCGGCCTGAGTCCCGTTCCGGAGACCGACATGAAACGCTCGATGCTCAGCCTCGCCGCCGCCCTGGCGCTGCTCGCCGGCCCGGCCCTGGCCCAGGCGGCGCCGCCGGCGCACGGGCCGGCCCACGCCCCCGCGCCTTCGCGCATGGACCAGCTGATCGGCCAGCTGCGCGGCGGCGGCGTCGTCCTGCTGATCCGCCACGAACGCACCGAGGTCCCCGCGCGCGAGGACGACTACACCCGCCCGGCGCACGACTGCATGGCCCAGCGCAACCTGTCGCTCGCCGGCGTGGCCGGGGCGCAGGAGACCGGCGTCGCCCTGCGCGCCCTCGGCCTGCAGCCGGCCCGGGTGCTCAGCAGCCCCATGTGTCGGACCACGGAGACGGCCCGCTACATGTTCGGGACCTGGGAGGTGGAGCCGCGGCTGATCCACCCGAACCCCGGCGTTCCCGGCGGGCGCGACGTGGTCGCCGCCGGCGAGGAACTGGCGGCCCTGTTGCGCGCCCTGCCGCGCGACGGCGGCAATGTCGCCATCGTCAGCCACGGCGGCAACATCGTCCGCGCCACCGGCCTGCGTCTCGCCGAGGGCGAGATCGGGGTGATCCGGGTGGAGGCCGACGGGACCATTGTCGCCCTCGGCCAGGCCCCGGGCAGCGATTTCGGCCCGCCGGCCCGCGTCGCGCTCGGGACCCTGCCCTGAGGCCGTCGGGCCCGGTTCAGCGGCGCCTCAGAACCTGAGGCGCAGCCCGACCAGCAGGTTGCGGCCCCGCAACGGGGCCCGCTCGGCGATGAAGGAGGCGTGGTTCAGCGCCAGCGCGTCGAACAGGTTGGTTCCGCGCGCAAACAGCTGGGCGTCCAGCCCCGCCACCGGCAGGTCCCGGGCGAGGCTGACGTTGACGAGGGTGTGGCCCGCCGTCTCCACCTCATAGGCGGCGATCCGGGCCTGGGCGAAGGTCCGAACGGCCTCGATATCAGCGCTCCAAGGCCCGCGCGCCCAGTCGCCGCCGACGCCCAGCCGGCCCGCCGGGATGCGCGGCAGGGCCCCGCCCGCGTCGAAGCTGGCCCGCACCAGGTCCCCGAACAGGCGCACGCCCAGACCCGGCGCCAGTTCATGACTGACCTCGGCCTCGACCCCGATGAAGCCGGCGTCTTCCTGGGTGTAGCGGATCAGCCGGAAGCCCTCGATCCGGTCCAGCGTCTGCGCATAGACATAGCCGTCGTAGGCGTAATGGAAGGCCGACACGCTGAACCGGGTGTCGCCCGCCGTCTTCTTCAAGGTCGCCTCGATCGAGACGACCGTCTCCTCGTCGAGGGTCGGGTCGCCGATCTCGAAGGTGTTGGTGGCCAGGTGCACCCCGTTGGCATAGAGCTCCTGCGCCGACGGGGCCCGCTGCGAACGAGCCGCGCTGGCGGACAGGGCATAGCCCGGCCGGAAGGTCCAGTTGACCCCCATCGAGGCGGACACCGGCCGGTGCTCCGTATCCGGACGATCTGTCGCCGACAGGCTCTGCCGCTCGGCCCGGAGCGCGCCCTCAAGGCGGACGTCGCCCAGCACCAGCTCCTCCAGCAGGAACAGGGCGGCGGACTCCGTCCGACTCTCCGGCAGGAAGGACTCGGCGCCGATGGCCGAGAAGTCGCTGCGCGACACCTGGGCCCCGATCACCCCGCGAAGGCCGAACAGCGGCGCATGCATCGCCTCGATACGAACCTCATGGCCATCGTTGCTGAAGGTCGTCCCGACCTCGCCGTCCTCGATCTCGTCGTGGGCGTAGTCGCTCCAGGCTGCCCGCAGCCGCACCCGCTCGATCCCCGCGCCGGGCGTCTGCAGTTCGCCGCGCAGGTCGACGCGGCGGCTCTCCAGATCGATCCGCGGCGGCGGCTCCTCCCCGTGATCGTCTTGGCGGTGGTCATCATGCCCGTCCCCGCACTGCAGGGTCGTGCCGACCGCGATACAATCCTCGAAGCCGTGGCTGTGACCCGGCAAGCCATAGTCGCTGGTCTGCTCGCTGAACGCCGCTCCAAGGTAGCCGCGGTCGCCGCTGAACGACAGGCCGACGGCCCGGGTCTCGCCGCGATTGTAGGACCCCGGGAGCCGGTCCACGCGCGTCCCGGCATCGCGGTCGATGACGAACGGCGGGATGGCGTAGTCGTCCAGATCGCGCCCGGCCCACTCCAGACGCAGGGCCCAGCCCTGCCGGCCGGCGCTCAGGCCGACGACACCCGCGCGTTCCCGATCCGCCGTGCCGAGCCGCGCCTCGGCCACGCCCTCGACGCCGTCCGGCGCCTCGGTCGGCACCCGCTGGTCGATCAGATTGACGGCCCCGCCGATGGCTCCGCCGCCGTAGAGCAGGGCCGAGGGGCCGCGCAGGATTTCGATGCCGCGCAGCAGCAGCGGCTCGGTGGTGACGGCGTGGTCCGGCGACACCTCCGAGGCGTCCAGCAGGCTGGCCCCGTCCGCCAGCACCCGCACCCGCGGCGCGGTCTGGCCGCGGATCACGGGCCGGCTGGCCCCGCCGCCAAAGGTGTCCGAACTCACGCCCGGCAGGCTGGTCAGGGTGTCGCCCAGCGTCGCCTGACGGCGCGTGATGAAGCTCTCGCCGGCCAGCACGGCGACATTGCTGACGACCTCGGCCCCCGACCGGCCCAGCGGATCGGCGGTGATGATGACCGCATCGACCTCGGTCACCGGCGCCGGGCCCCCGCGCGGCTCCGGCTCCCCGGCCAGGGCTGCGCCCGGCAGTGCGGCGACGGCCGCTCCGAGGCCGATGATCAGCCCTGCCCCTGAACTCCGCTTCAATCCCGCCTCCGGTCACGTGAAACAAGTTATGTTATCACGTAACTTTGACGGCCGCGGTCTGTCCAGTTACCGATTGCTCATCCGGCGCGGGCCCCGCGCGCGGGACGCCACAGGTTCAGGAGATGGGCGGACGCCAGCACCATCCCGCCGGCGACCGTCAGCGGCGTCTCCGCCTCATGGTCGGGGAAACCGGCCGCCCCCGCGATCAGCAGGCCGAGGCCGGCCAGGGCCAGCAGCAGCAGGCCCGGGCGCACCGCGCTCCCGTGACCCGGGCGGCCGAGGGTCCACAGCGACACCGGCGCGGCGACCGCGACAAACGCCCAGTGCACCCACTCCGCCTCCGCCCACAGGCCGAGCACCGGCAGGGCGGCGGCCGCGAGCGGCAGGGCGAGACAGTGGGCGAGACACAAGCCGGACAGGCTGATGGCGACGGCGTCGCCGGCGCGGGCGGACAGTAGCGGCATTTCGGTCTCCTGACTTGAGCGCCCCATATGTTATCTTGTAACGTCTTTGCAAGGGCCCGCCGAACCGGAGTGCTGACCCGCCCATGATCGACATCGAGACGCTGGACGTCGGCCGCGACGGCCGCGCCATCGCCCGCCTTGCGCCGGCCCGGCTCGCGCCTGGCTCGGCGTGGCGACTGCCGGGCCCCTCCGGCAGCGGCAAGACCACCGCCCTGTTCACCCTCGCCGGCCTGCTGCCCCCCGTTGCCGGTGCCGTGACCTGGGCCCACACCGGCGCGCCCCTGCGCCGCGGCGAGGCCGCCGTGGTCTTCCAGGACCTGCTGCTGGTCGACGGCCTGAGCGTGATGGAGAATGTCCTGCTCGCCCCCTTCGCCCTCGGGCGGCCACAAGGCACCGCCGCCGCCCGCGCGCTCCTCGACCGGCTGGGCGTCGGCCATCTGGCCGGCCGGCGGGCCGACCGTCTCAGCCGCGGCGAGGCCCAGCGCGTCGCCGTCGCCCGGGCCCTGATCGGGGCCCCGAGGCTGCTGCTGGCGGACGAGCCCACCGCCAGCCTCGACGACGCCCACGCCGCTGCGACCGCCGATCTGTTGCTGGAAGCCGCCGCCGTCAGCGGCGCCGCGCTGGTCATCGCCACCCACGACAGCCGCCTCGCCCTCCGCATCCCGCAAGCCCTTGCCCTGACCCCGGTCGGCACCCCCGCGGAGGCTGCATGACGGGACGGGTCAACACCCCACGCCTCGTGCTCGCGGGCCTCGCCCGCCGGCCGCTGACCTGGCTGTTCCACGGCCTGTTGCTAGGCCTTGCCGGCGGCCTGCTGCTGGCGGTCAGCCTCGTGCAGACTGCCGCCGAAACCCGCCTGCAGCGCGACCTCGGCGGCGTCGATCTGGTGGTCGGGGCCGAGGGCGGCGGCCTGCAGCTCGTCATGTCCGCCCTGCTCCAGGCCGACGCCCCGACCGGGATCATTCCGGCCGAGGTCTGGACTGACCTCGCCCGCGACCCCCAGGTCGCCGCCGCCGTGCCGGTAGCCATGGGCGACAGCGTCGGCGACGTCCGCATCGTCGGCACGACCCCGGCCTATGCCGACCTCTATGGGGGCGATGTCGCCGCGGGCCGCTGGTGGACCGGCGGAATGGAGGCGGTGCTGGGCGCCGCGGCGGCGCAGCGGCTGGGCCTCGCCCCCGGCGACACCTTCATCGGGGCCCATGGCGAGGGTCCGGGCACCGTGGCCCATGCGGACCATCCCTATACGGTCGTCGGCGTGCTGGCCCCGACCGGCACGGTGCTCGACCGCCTCGCCCTGACCTCGCTGGACAGCGTCTGGTCGCTCCATGCCGCGCCGGGCCACAGCCATGACCAAAGCCATGACCATGACCATGACCATGGCCATGACCACGCACATGACCACGCGCACGCCGACGCCCCGCGCCAGATCACGGCGGTGCTGGTCGATGTCCGCAGCCCGCTGGCGGCCGTGACCCTCGGCCCACGTCTGGAGGCCGAGCCCGGCCTGAAGGTGGCCCAGCCGGCGCGCGAGGTGCAGCGCCTCAACGCCCTGCTGGGCGGCGGCGCCGGCCTGCTGCGCCAGTTCGGGGTCGGGCTCGGGGTCCTCGCCGCTGGCGGCTTCGGCCTCGCCCTGACCGGCGCTCTCCTCGCCCGGCGTCGCGAGTTCGCCCTGCTCAAGGCGCTCGGAGCCCGGCCCGCGACCCTCGCCCGACTTGTCCTCGGCGAGGGCCTGCTGCTCGGCGCGGCCGGCGGGGTGGCCGGTTGGGCCCTTGGCCGCACAGTCATGGCTGTGACCGCCGCCGCCGAGGCCACGCCGCTGGCCCTCGTTCCTCCGCCGCCCGGCCTCGCCGATCTGCTGGCCCTGCTCGTTCCGGCGGGCCTCGGCCTCGTCGCCGCCCTGCCGGCCCTGGTCGTCGTGCTGCGCCTCGACCCCCTCGCCGCCCTGGAGAACCGATCGTGAGAGCCGCCGCGCCCCTCGTCCTCGCCGCCACCCTGCTGGCCGGCTGCGACCGTCCCGCTACGGAAGCTCCCGACGCCGCGCCCACGGAGGATCTCGCCGCCCCCTGGGCGGACCTGCCGCCGGTCGCGACCGGCCCCATGGCGGCCCAGGGCCCCGGCCTGCCCGTCGACGAGGAGCTGGCCGCCGAGCGCGAACTGCAGATGACCCTGCCGCGCGCCGACCACCCCCTGTGGCGAACCCTGTCCGCCACGCGCATCTGGATCGACGAGCCGACCCAGCTCTACCGCGCCGCCCATCCGGAGGAGGTGCGCCGCCTCGACGGTCGCCGCGTCACCCTGCGCGGCTACATGCTGCCGCTGGAGGCGACCGCCCGCACCCGACACTTCCTGATCTCGCCCTACACGCCGGTGTGCCTGTTCCACCCGCCGGCCGAGCCCAACGAGGTGGTCGAGGTCCGCCTCTCCCGCCCGATCGAGGCCGGCTATCACCTCGTCGAGGTGACCGGCCGCCTGCGCCTCGCCGACAACGGCGAAAAGGGCCTGTTCTTCGTCCTCGACCGCGCCTCGGCCCGCATCGCGCAGCGGATCGAGTAGGGGAACGTCCGTCCACGTCGCCGGCTTGTTCTGGATCAAGGCGCGCCGGCCGCTGCCGGTCGATCATGGCACCACATCCCGAAACGGAGACGCGACATGACTGACGCCCGGACCCCGCCTGCCACGCCGCGCACCCTCCTGCTGGCCACCGACCTCAGCAGCCGCTGCGACCGCGCCCTTGATCGGGCCGCCTCGCTGGCCGCCCGCTGGGACGCCCGCCTGATCGTCGTCAACGTCATCGAGGCCAGCCGCCGCGATGCCGACGACCTGCCCAGCTGGCGCCGTCTGTCCGACCCTCGCGCCGCCGCCGAGGCCCGGGTCCGGCGCGACCTGCCGGCCGCGCTTCGCGCGCTGGACGTCCGGGTGGCGGAGGGCGACCCGGCCGACGCGATCATCGCCATCGCCGCCGCAGAGGGCGTCGACCTGATCGTCACCGGCGTGGCCCGGGACGAGGCTCTCGGCCGTCACCGGCTGGGGGCCACTGTCGAGCGGCTTGCCCGCCGCGCCCCCGCGCCGGTCCTCGTCGTCAAGCGGCGCCCACGACCGTACGAGGAGGTTGTCGTCGCTACCGACTTCACGCCCGCCAGCCAGCACGCGCTCGGAACCGTCGCCGGCCTGTTCCCCGACGCCCGCCTGACCCTGATGCATGGCTGGGAGGTGCCCTTCCCCGCTTTCCAGGACAACCCGCGCTTCCGGGATGATCTGCGGGCCGAACTGGCGCGCCACAGCGACGCCTTCGTCGCCGCCGCCCGGATCGCCGAAACGCGCCGGCCGGCCCTTCAGGTGCTGATCGAGCACGGCGCGCCGGAGCGGCTCATCCGCGACTACATGACCGACCGGGACATCGACCTCGCCGTCATCGGTGCCCACAGCGGCGGGGCACCGTTCGAGGGTCGCCTCGGGGCCGTCGCCCGCCGCATCCTCGAGGCCGCGCCGGGCGATGTGCTCATCGTTCGCGAACTCCGCGCCGAACGCGCCTGACCCCTTGCCCCGAGACTCGACGCCATGAGCCCGAAAGACATCCTGCTGCAGCTGGTGACCTACCCTGAGCCCGTGCCCGAAGCGGTCATCGGCTGGGCCGCGCGCTTCGCAGCGCTGCTTGAAGCCCATCTGAGCGTCGCCATCTTCGAGGTCGACATCCAGCCGCCGTCGAATCCGCTGGCCAATGTCCTGCTGGACTTGCCCGCCTTGGCCGCCGCCGAACGCGAGCGCAGCGCCATCCAGGCAAGGCGCTATCGCACGGCCGTGGACGGCGTCGGGACGGCGTTCACGCCGGTCGAGGTCAGGCACCGGACCTGCGCCGCCTGGGAAACCCCGGGGCTCACCGCAGCCGAGGCGCGGCTGCACGACCTCACCCTCGTGCCGCTGCTGCCTCCGCCGAGCGTCCAGACCGAGGTGGCGGAGCGGGTCGCCTTCAGCTCCGGTGGACCTGCCCTGGTGCTGCCGCACGGCTGGGCCGTCGCCGGAGCCTCGCTCGACCGGGTCGCGGTCGCCTGGGACTTCACCGCCCCGGCCGCCCGCGCCCTGTCCCACGCCCTGCCCTTGCTGCAGCAGGCGGCGCAGGTCGATCTGCTGATCGTCACAGGCGAGAAGCCGATCCCCGCGCTCGCCTCGGCCGACCGGGTGCTGCACCGCCTCGAGCGCCATGGCGTCAGGGCCCGGCTGCATCAGGAGGACGCCCGCGGCCGACCGATCGGCGAGGCGATCTCGGGTTTCGCGACCGACCGGGGGCTGGACCTCCTGGTCATGGGTGCCTTTGGCCACTCCCGGTTCAGGGAGTTCGTCCTGGGCGGGGCGACCCGCAGCCTGCTGGAGTCGCCGCCCTGTCCCGTTCTGCTGGCGCACTGAGGCCGGTGGTGCCGCCTCAGCCCACCCGACGCGCCGCGAGATAGGCCGCGGCGGCGGTGGTGGCGGTGATGAAGGTCCCCCAGGCGATGTCGATCAGGGTGATGTGCGTCGCCCAGACCTTCAGCGTCGCCTGGTTGGTCAGGTCATAGGTGGCGTAGGCGACGAAGCCGAGCACGGCTCCGGTGAAGGTGGCGCGTCGCAGCGATCGTTCCTTCAGCGCCGGGGCCACGGCGATGATCACGATGCCGACCAGATAGATCACGTAGAAGGCCAGCGCTGCGGTCATGTTCGGCTGGTCGGCCATCAGTTCGCCGATCACCGGCCGGTACAGCCGATCGGCCATGTTGGTCAGCCAGACGTAGTCGAGCGCGCCCAGGGTCAGGGCGGCGGCGAGGAAGGCGACGAGGTAGCGCATCGGGGGTCCTTTCAGCGCGGCTTCAGCCGGTAGTGACTCACGCCCCATTCGTCGCCGTTCCGGTCACCGAACAGGCCTGCCGTGGCCATGTAGAACCGCCGCCAGCGACGGGTCCACAGGGCGGCATCCGCACCATAGACGCCAGCCATGAGCGGGCCGACGCGGTCCGCCGCCGCATCCATGTTCTCCAGCCAGTGGTCCGCCGTGCGCCGGTAGTGGTCACCGGACCAGCGCCAGTCCTGCTCCAGCGCGAACAGGTCGTCGTACTCCCGGATCAGGTCATGGCTCGGCATGATCCCGCCGGTGAAGAAGTGCTGGGCGATGAAGTCGGAGCTGTCCGACACCTCGAAGCGGTACGGCGTGGTGCGGTGGGTGAAAACGTGCAGGAACAGCCGTCCGTCCGGCTTCAGCCAGGACCGCGCCCGCATCAGCAGGGCGCGCCAGTTGGCCATGTGCTCGAACATCTCCACCGAGACGATGCGGTCGAAGCGCGCGTCCGTGTCGAACACGTTCATGTCCTGCGTCAGCACGGTCAGGTTGGTCAGGCCGAGCGCCTGCGCGCGCGCCTCGATGAACCCGCGCTGCCCCGCCGAGTTCGATACGGCGGTGATGCGGGCGTCCGGATAGCGCTCGGCCATCCACAGGCTCAGGGAGCCCCAGCCGCAGCCCAGCTCGAGGATCTCCTGACCGTCGGCCAGATCCGCGTGGGCGCAGGTCTCCGTCAGGGCCGCGATCTCGGCCTCGGCGAGGCTCTCCCGGCCGGTTGGATAGAGGCAGCAGGAGTATTTCAGCCGCGGCCCCAGGCACAGCTCGAAGAAGGCCGACGGCAATTCGTAGTGCTGGCCGTTGGCCGCCTCCACATGTTCGGCGATCGGCCGGGTGGCCATCGCCTCGGCGAAGGCGCGGTTCAGATCCCGCCCGCGCGGCAGGCGCCCGCGCGCCCCGGCCACCAGCGCGGCGATCGCCGGCCGCACCACCAGGTTCGGTGCCGGCACATCCTGCAGACGGTTGATCAGGCGGTCGAAAGACATGGCGGGTTCCGGAAGCGACGAATTCAACGGCGGCGGGGCGGCAGGAGCAGGAAGCGCGACACTCGCGCCTGGTAGGCCCGATAGGCCTCGGGCCGGGTTTTCAGCATCTGCGCCTCGAGCATGGGCACGCCGCTGACGTGGTTGAGCAGCCACCACATGAACACCGGGGCGATGAGGGCGGTCCAGCCGAAGATGTAACCCGGGTCCAGCGCCATGACCGGCCAGGCCAGCCAGCCGAACCACTGGAAGAAGTAGTTAGGGTGCCGCGACCAGGCCCACAGGCCGCTGTCCATCACGCGGCCGCGCCCGGCTCCGCCCTTGCGGAACGTGGCCATCTGGGCATCGGCCAGCCCTTCCCCGGCGATGGCCACGATCAGGATCGCCACCGCCACCAGTTCGCGCCAGCCGATCTCCGCCTCCGGGCGCGCCGCCGCGGCGCGGATCGACAGGGCCAGTAGCCAGACCACCGCCGCCTGGATCATCAGGAAGACCCAAGCCTTCAAACCCCAGCCACCCCAGCGCCGGGTCAGCTGAACATAGCGCGGATCAACCTCATCGGTCTTCCAGGTCCGGGCCCACAGATAGATGCCGAGCCGCAGGGCCCACAGGCCGATCAGAACCGCTGCCAGGCCCTGCCGCACCGGGTCGGCACCGTCCGCCGGTGCCAGCGCAACCCCGGCCCCGACCAGCCCCACGGCGAAAGTCCAGACCACGTCGGCCCAGCCGCCGCTGCCGGTCCGGCGCACCACCTCCCAGGCGAAAGTCATCAGCACGACGGCCGCCACGGCGGCGAGGACAATTACGAACATGCGAGGTCAGGTCCTCTTCCGGATCGGTCGTTTATACGGCAAAGCTCCGGCAATGGATGCATCCGCCGGGACATCGGGTCCGTAGATCGGTCATCGTCCTCAGCGGAGCCGTAAATGAGCCAGCCGTCCCTGCGCGTCGCCGTAGTAGGTGCCGGCATCTCAGGCCTGTCCTGCGCCTGGCTGCTGTCGCAGCGGCACGATGTGGTGGTGTTCGAGGCCGAGGGCCGGCTGGGCGGTCACTCCAACACGGTCGACGCCCCCGGTCGCGACGGCCCGGTGGCGGTCGATACCGGCTTTATCGTCTTCAACGAAGCCAGCTACCCCAATCTGACAGCCATGCTGGCGCACATCGGCGCACCGTCGAAGCCGGCCTACATGTCCTTTGCCGTCTCCGTCGACGGCGGGGCGTTTGAGTACTCCAGCCAGGGCGCAGCCGGCCTGTTCGCCCAGAAGCGAAACCTCACCAGCCCCCGCTTCTGGGCCATGCTCAAGGACCTCAAGCGCTTCCACCGAGAAGCCGTGCGCGACCTTGAAGGCCTCGAGGGCTCAGGCCTTTCCCTCGGCGAATACCTGGACAAGAACGGCTATGGCCGCATGTTCATGGAGAACCACCTGCTGCCGCAGGCCGCCGCCATCTGGTCGGCTACCGGCCTGCAGATGGCCGAATATCCCGCCGCCGCCTTCATCCGCTTCTACCGCAACCATCGCCTGCTGGAGGTCGACATGCGCCCGACCTGGAGGACCGTTGACGGCGGCAGCCGCGCCTACGTCGAGCGCCTGCGCGACGCCTTCCGCGGAGAGATCCGCACCGGGGAGCCGGTGCGCCGGGTTCGTCCCGACCCTGCCGGCGGGGCCGAGGTCGTCACCGACGCCGGTGCCGAGCGGTTCGACGCCGTGGTGCTGGGCGTGCACTCGGACCAGGCCTTGGCGCTGCTCGACCGTCCGACACCGGAGGAGCGCCGCCTTCTCGGTGCCATCCCGTACCAGCGCAACCGCGCCGTCCTGCACCGGGACAGCCGCCAGATGCCCCGCCGCAAGTTGGCCTGGGCCGCCTGGAATCATGTCAGCGGGCGCGGCAACGAACGCCTCGCCGGCGGCGTGACCTACTGGATGAACCTGCTGCAGTCGCTCCCGGGCGACCCGCTGTTCGTCACCCTGAACCCGGTCAGCGCGCCCGACCCGGACAAGGTCATCGCCGCTTTCGACTACGAACACCCGGTCTTCAACGCCGCCGGCATCGCCGCCCAGGACCAGCTGTGGAGCTTGCAGGGCGCGCGCGGCGTCTGGTACTGTGGTGCCTGGTTCGGGGCCGGCTTCCACGAGGACGGGCTGCAGGCCGGTCTGGCCGTCGCCGAGCAGCTCGGCGGTGTCCGTCGCCCCTGGACCGTGGCCGACGAGAGCGGCCGCATCCGACTGCCCGCAAACGCCCCGGCGGCGCTCGCGGCGTGATCGCTGACGACGGCCTCTATCGCGGAACCGTGACCCACGTCCGGGTCCGGCCGCGGCGGCATGCCCTGCGCTATCGCATCTTCATGCTGCTGCTGGACCTTGACCGGCTGCCGCAGACCTTCGCCCGCCTGCGCCGGCTGCGCCCGGGGCGGTTCGGCTGGCTCAGCTTTGATCCCAGGGACCACGGCGACCGCAGCAATCGTCCGTTAGCGGAGCAAATGCGCGAGTTGGCTACGGCGCACGACGTGGACGCCGCCGGCCCGCTGCGCCTGCTGACCATGCCGCGCGTCCTCGGCCACGGCTTCAACCCGGTCAGCCTTGTCTTCCTGCATGACTCAGGGGGCCGGCCCAGCGGCGTCGTTTACGAGGTGTCCAACACCTTCGGCGAGCGCCACAGCTATCTGATCCCGACGCCGGACGGCGGCGCGACGCAGGAACACGCCGCCGACAAGGCTTTCTACGTCTCGCCCTTCATGGACATTGACCTGCACTACCGCTTCACCCTGCGACCGCCGGGCGAGCGGGTCGCGCTTTCGATCGCCGTGTCCGACGACGACGGCCTGCTACTCACCGCCGCCTTCGCCGGCAACCACCGTCCGCTGAACGACGTTGAGCTGATGCGCGCCTGGTGGGCGCACCCCCTGCTAACCCTCAAGGTCGTGGCCGGGATTCACTGGGAAGCCCTGTGGATCTTTCTCAAGGGAGTCGGCTTCCGTCATCGCCCGCCGCCGCCGCCGCGGCCCGTCACCCTCGGCCGCGCCCTGACGCCCCCCGGGGCCGACGCCCCGCGGCCGGAGACCGTCCATGCGCCCTGACCGCCACGCCCCCGCCCCCCTTCTGGCCGGGCTGGCCCTGGCCCTCGCTGCATCCGCCGCCGCCGAGGCCCCGGAGCCGCGCCGCCCGCTCGACAAGGAGCGCTTCGTCGGTCGCTGGCACGAGATCCTGCGCACGCCCAACGCCGCCCAGCGCGACTGCCACGCCGCCTCCCAGGTCTGGCGGCGTGACGAGGGTGGCCGCTACCGGGTGGTCCAGACCTGCCGTCGCGGCGGTCCCGACGGCTCCGCCCGCAATATCGACACCGCCGTCCGGGTGCTGAACCCCGGTGAGAACACCAGGTTCGAGGCCAGCTTCTTCGGCGGCCTCGTGCGCCAACGCTACTGGGTCGTCGACCGCGCCGATGACTACAGCTGGATGATCGCCACCACCACCGATGGCCGCTTCCCGGCCGTGCTGGCGCGCCATCCCGACCTGCCCGCCGCCGAGGTCGAGCGCCTCCGCCGCCGCGTCGCCGAGCTCGGCCTGCCCGCCGCCGGCCTCACGCCGTCGCGCCCTTGACCCGTCTCCGCCTCGCCCTCAGGAAGACCCCATGACCATGAACGCCACGCGCGAGGTGCTTGAGGCGGGGACCGCCCAGAACCGTGGCGCGCCACCGCTGTTTGGTGCCCTCGCTCACCTGTGGGAGGTCGGCCGGCTGACCGTGGTGCTGCCCGGCGGCCAGACCTGGAGGCTGGGCGACGCCGATGCCGGGGGCCCGGAGGTCGAATGGCGCATCCAGCGCTGGAACGCTGTGCCGCGCATGCTGCGTCGCGGGGCCGTCGGCTTCGCCGAGGGCTACATCGCCGGCGACTGGGATACGCCCGACCTCGTGCAGCTGCTGCTGGCCTTCGCCGCCAACTACGACCGCATCGGCCGGCTGACCGAGGGCAATGCCCTGGCCCGTGCCCTCGGGCGGCTGCGCCACGCCCTGGCCCGCAACAGCCGCGCCGGTGCCCGTCGCAACATCATGGCCCACTACGATCTGGGCAATGAATTCTACGCCACCTGGCTGGACGACTCGATGACCTATTCGTCGGCGCTGTGGCCTGACCGATCGCTCGACCTGACCGGGGCACAGACCGCCAAGTACGCCGCCCTGGCCGACGCCAGCGACATCCGCCCGGGCCAGACGGTGCTTGAGATCGGCTGCGGCTGGGGCGGCTTCGTCGAGTATCTGGCGCGCGAGCGCGGTGTCTACGTCACCGGCGTCACCCTGTCGCCCGCCCAGGCCGGGTTCGCCCGCGACCGCCTCGAGCGCGCCGGCCTGTCGAACCGGACCGACATCCGCCTTGTCGACTACCGCGATGTCGAAGGGCAGTTTGACCGTATCGTCTCGGTCGAGATGTTCGAGGCCGTCGGCGAAGCCTGGTGGCCTGTCTACTTCCGCCGCCTGCGCGAGCTGCTCACCCCCGGCGGCGTCGCCGGTCTGCAGCTCATCACCATCGACGACCTCCTGTTCGAATCTTACCGCCGCCAGGCCGACTTCATCCAGCTGCACGTCTTCCCCGGCGGCATGCTGCCGTCAGAGGAGCGGCTCGCGCCGGTGATCGCGGGTGCCGGCCTCACCTCGACGGTGGTACGCCGCTTCGGGCCCGACTATGGCCGCACCCTGCGCCTGTGGCTGGAACGGTTCGACCGCGCCTGGCCGACCCTGCCGGCCGGCTTCGACACCCGCTTCCAGCGGCTGTGGCGTTACTACCTCGCCTATTGCGCCGCCGGGTTCGAGTCCGGCCGCACCGACGTCATCCATCTGGTGGCCCGCGCCAGGTGACGCCTCGACCCGCCTGTCTAAGGCGGCAAGCGTCAGCGGCGCGGCCTCAGCTCCAGCCATAGGCGGTCTTGGTCTGGGTGAAGAAGTCGGCCGCGGCGAACCCCTGCTCGCGCGGGCCATAGGACGACTTCTTCGTACCGCCGAACGGCACGTGATAGTCGACCCCGGCTGTCGGCAGATTGACCATCACCATGCCCGCCCGGGCGCGCCGCTGGAAGTCGCGCGCGTGCTTCAGCGAGCTGGTGACGATGCCGGCCGACAGGCCGTACTCAACGCCGTTGGCGATCTCCAGCGCCGCCTCGTAGCTGCCCACGCGGATGGTCGAGGCGACCGGTCCGAACACCTCTTCCTGATTGATGCGCATGGCCGCCGAGGTGTCGGCGATCAGGGTCGGACGCACGTACCAGCCGGGCTTGTCCAGCTGCGGACGATCGCCGCCGGTGACCACCCGGCCGCCGTCCTCCAGCGCCACCTGGATATAGCGGTACGAGGTCTCGCGCTGGTCCTCGCTGACCGCCGGGCCGATGTTCGTGGCCGGGTCCAACGCGTCGCCGACCTTCAGGCCGCGCAGCTTCTCGGCCAGGGCCGCCACGAAGCGGTCGTGGATTCCGTCCTGAACGATCAGGCGGCTGGAGGCGGTGCAGCGCTGGCCGGTGGCGAAGAAGGAGCCATCCAGGGCGATGGCCACGGCCCGGTCGAGGTCGGCGTCATCCAGCACGATCAGCGGGTTCTTGCCGCCCATCTCCAGCTGCACCCGCGCCTGACGCTTGGCCGCACCCATGGCCACGCCGTTGCCCACGCCCTGCGAGCCGGTGAAGGAGACGCCGTCGACACCCGGGTGATCGACGATGGCCTGGCCGACGCCGCCTCGGCCGATCACCATGTTGAGCACGCCCTTCGGCAGGCCCGCCTCGTGCAGGATGGCCACCAGCGCCTCGGCCGTGGCCGGGGTCGGGCCGGCCGGCTTGATCACCACCGTATTGCCGAAGGCCAGGGCCGGTGCCGCCTTCCAGGTCGGGATGGCGATGGGGAAGTTCCACGGCGTGATCAGGCCGAACACCCCGATCGGCTGGCGGTAGGTCTGGATCTCCACCCCCGGCCGCACTGACATCAGATTCTGGCCGTGCAGACGCAAGGCCTCGCCGGCGAAATACCTGAGGATGCGCGCCGCGCGGGCCGTCTCGCCGATGCCCTCGGCCAGGGTCTTGCCCTCCTCGCGCGACAGCAGCCGGCCGACCTGCTCCCGCCGCTCCATCAGCAGGTTCGAGGCGCGGTCGAGGATGTCCGAGCGCACCTCCGGCGAGGCCTCGGCCCAGGCCGGAAAGGCCGTGCGCGCCGCCTCGACGGCGGCGTCGACCTCGGCGGCCCCGCCGTCCGGGGTGCGCGCCACCACGTCCCGGGTGTCGGACGGGTTGAGACTCTCGCCGGGGCGGGTGCCCCCCACCTTCTCCCCGTTGATCCAGTGGGACAGATCAAGCGTGTCGGACATCGTGGTCTCCGCAAAGAGGGACAGCGGCGCGGGCACCGCCGTCAGGGTCACATCGGTTCGACACCGGCCTCAGCCGGTCATCTGCTCCAGCTCCTTGCCCCGGGTCTCGTGCACCAGCACCAGCACAAAGAACACCGACACCAGCGCACTGGCGGCATAGAAGCCGTAGGTCGCCGTCAGGCCGATCTCGGCCGCCAGGATCGGGAAGCTCAGTGTGATGCCGAAGTTGGCGATCCACTGGGCGAAACCCGACACGGCCAGGCCCGAGCCGCGGATCTGGTTCGGGAACATCTCGCCCAGCATGACCCACATCACCGGGCCCCAGCTGAAGTTGAAGAACATCACATAGACATTGGCCGCCACCAGGGCGAGCAGGGCCATCTCAGGCGTCAGGTCGAGGAAGCTGGAGGTGAGCACCGTCGAGGCCTCGTAAACCGTGCCGTTGTCCAGCACCGTGCCCGCCGCGATCTGTGTCCCCTCGGCCATGAAGGCCCCGGTCGAGAAGGCGTAGGCTATGAGCCCGAGGGTGATGGCCATGCCGACCGACCCCATCAGCAGCATCGGCTTGCGGCCCATCCGGTCGATGACCAGCAGGCCGGCGATGACCGCTGCGATCGACAGGGCACCCGAAAGCACATTGATCAGCAGGGCGTCGCTCTCGCTGAGCCCGACCGACTGCCACAGCACCGCGCCGTAGTAAAAGACGATGTTGATGCCGACTAGCTGCTGGAATACGGCCAGCCCTATCCCGGCCCAGACGATCATGCGCACGCCGCCGGTCTTGCGATCGATCAGGTCCGACAGGCGCGGCTTGTGATCGGCCGCCAGCGACTGCTGGATCTCGGCGACCTTGAGCGCGGCGGCCTTCGGCCCGAACAGCCGACCCAGCACCTCGGCCGCCTTCTCGTGCTGCCCCTTGATCACCCGGAAGCGCGGGCTCTCCGGGATCAGAAACAGGGCGAAGAAGAACACCACCGCCGGGATCAGCTCCATCCAGAACATCCAGCGCCAGGTGGTGAAACCGAACCAGAGCGGCTCGGTGGAGCCGCCAGCGGTCTTGGCCAGCAGGTAATTGGCGAGGAAAGAGAAGAACAGGCCCGAGATGATGGCGATCTGCTGGATCGTGGTCAGCCGCCCGCGCATGTGGGCCGGAGCGATCTCGGAGATGTAGGCCGGGGCCATGACGCTCGCCGCGCCGACGGCGAGGCCGCCCAGCATTCGGTAGATTACGAACTCGGTGGAACTGGTGGCGATGCCCGAGCCCCAGGCGCTGACGATGAAGAAGATCGCCGCCAGGATCATCATGGCGCGCCGGCCCCAGATGTCCGCCGCGCGTCCGGCGAAGGCGGCGCCCACGGCACAGCCGAGCAGCATGGAGGCCACGTTGAAGCCGGTGCCGATGTCCTCGGAATTGAAGGCGAGGCGCAGGCCGTCGACCGTGCCATTGATCACCCCACTGTCGTAGCCGAACAGGAAGCCGCCGATGGTGGCCACCAGAACGGTGAGCAGCACCAGCCCCATGTTGGTCCTTTCGAGGTCGGCGGATGCGCCCCCGCCCCCCGTGGTCGTCTCCGTCATTGTCGAATCCTCCCCGGTCCCGAGCTCTGCGACCCTGTGTGCATCGTCCGCCTATCTCCAGCCGGCGTCGATGAAATACTCGTGTCCCGTGATGTAACGGGCGTCATCCGACGCCAGGAACAGCGCCAGGGCGGCCACGTCGCGCGGCTCGATCCGACCCTTCAGGCACTGGGCGGCGACGATCTCCGCCTCGGCCTCGGGCGTGTACCACTGCATCTGCCGCGGGGTGCGGACGTTGCCCGGCACGAGACACGCGACCCGCACGCCGTCAGGCCCCAGCTCGCGCGCCAGCGCCCGGGTCATGCCCTCAATACCCGCCTTGGCGGTCTCGTAGATCGACAGGTCCGGCAGGCCCAGGTGCCAGCTGATTGAACCCAGGTTCAGGATCACGCCGCTTCCGCGCGCGCTCATGCCAGCCGCCACCGCCTGGGCGCAGAAGTACAGGTGCCGCAGGTTCACCGCGACCCGGTCGTCCCAGTACTCCGGCGTCACCTCGTCGAGACTGTGACGATCGTCGTTGGCGGCATTGTTGACCAGCACGTCGGGCGACCCGTGCGACGCCGTGATGCCGGAGAATACCTCGCGCACCTGCCTGAGGTCCTTCAGGTCGCAGGGCAGGAACTCGGGGGCCGTCCCGGTCTCTGCCAGCCGGGCCTGCAGCGCCCTGGCGTCGCCCTCGACGACGTCGAGGAACACCACCCGCGCGCCCTGCCGCGCGAAGCCCTCGGTCAGGGCGGCACCGATCCCGGACGCCCCTCCGGTCACCACCACCAGCCGGCCGCGCAACGAGGGGTAGACCGCCCCGTTCACGTCGCGCCTCCCAGCAGGCCGCGCGCAGCGAGGTTCTGCATCAGGGCCCCGACGCCGAAGGTCCACGGGGGTGCCTGGTCGCAGGTCGCCACCCGGTTCTCCAGCACCCCCAGACGCGGCGAGCTGACCCGCACGCGATCCCCGACCTTGTGGGTGAAGCCCTGGCCGGGCGTGTCGCGATCCTCGACCGGAGCGAACATGGTGCCGAGGTAAATAACGAGGCCATCCGGGTACTGATGGTTCAGGTTGATCGTCTGCGCCACCAGGGTCGCGGGGTCGCGGCTGATCTGGCTCATCGAGCTGCGACCCTCCAGCCGGAACCCGTCCTCACCCTCCACCTCGAGCCGCACATCGGCCTGGCGCACATCGTCCAGTGTGAAGCCGTCGTCGAACAGTCGAACCAGCGGCCCCAGCGCCGCCGAGGCATTATTGTCCTTGGCCTTGCCGAGCAGTAGCGCCGAGCGCCCCTCGAAATCGCGCAAGTTGACGTCATTGCCGAGCGTGGCCCCGACCGCCCGCCCCGCCGGATCGACCACCAGCACCACCTCGGGCTCCGGGTTGTTCCACGATGAGTCGCCGCGCACGCCGATCTCGGCCCCGGGTCCCACCGCAGCGAGCACCGGGGCCTTGGTGAAGACCTCGGCGTCCGGTCCGATCGCTACCTCGAGATACTGCGACCACAGCCCGTCCGCGATCAGCGCCGCCTTCAGCTCGGCCGCCTGGGGTGAGCCCGGCACGACGGCGCGCATATCGCCGCCGATGGCCTCTCCGAGCCGGGCGCGGATCGCCTCGGCCACCGAGGCGTCGCCGCGCGCCCGCTCCTCGATCACCCGCTCCATGGTCGAGACGGCGAAGGTCACGCCCGCGGCCTTGACGCATTGCAGGTCGATCGGGGCCAGCAGCGCAGGACCGTCACCGGCGGACCAGGCGTCGCGGCAGACCAGCAGCTCCGCCGGCCCCAGATCCACGCCCTCGACCGCACCCGGATCCGGCTGCGCCAGCAGGCCGGCGACGGTGGGCGAAGTGCCCGTCACATCGCGCACGCGCCCATCCTGCACCAGAATCACACAGGGACCGTCCCCGCGGTCGATGCGGCCCACGAACAGGCCGGACCGCCAGTCCTCGGCCAGGAAATCCACGAGTCTCAGGTTTGCCCCCCGCGCCGGCAGCTTGGAATACGACCGATCATGTTAGCGTTATCACTTCTCCCCGGGATGGCGCGTGTCAAGCATCCGGGCGCGGTGGGCCGTCGGATTCCCTGACGACAAGGGCATGCGGAATGAGGTGCTCGGGCCAAGGGGCCTCCGGCTCGACCTCGCCCGGTGCGTGCGACAGAAGCGCCACGGCCAGCTGGACCATCTCCGCCACCGGCTGGCGCACCGTCGTCAGGGCTGGCCAGATCTCGGATGCCGTCGGCGTATCGTCGAAGCCGACGACAGACAGGTCGCCCGGCACGTCCAGCCCTCGCCGGTGGGCTGCCGCGATCGCCGCGGCGGCCATGTCGTCGTTTGAGGCGAAGATGGCCGTCGGCCGGCACCGCGCGCCCAGCAGCCGCTCGGCCGCGTCGAAGCCGGAGCGATAGGTGAATTCGCCGGCCTCGATCAACGCCTCGACCTCGCCGCCCGCCCGGGCCATCTCGGTCTCGAAGCCGAGCAGGCGATCGGCGCTGGCGGTCTGGTTCGCTGCCCCCTTGATGAAGCCGATGCGGCGGTGCCCAAGCGACAGCAGGCGCCGGGTCATCTCCGAGGCGGCGGCGAAGTCGTCGATGCGGATCGAGGGCGCCCTGGGCCGGTAGCGCCCGGGGGCCACCGCTACCGCGGCAAGGCCCAGCGCCTCGAGCTCCACCAGCGCCGCCGAGGACTCCCCGTGCGGCGGCGGCAGGATCACCCCCACCACCCCGCCGGCGGCGAGGCGCGCCAGCGCGGCCCGCTCGCTGTCCGGGGTCACGTCGCATTTCTCCAGCAGCAGCTGCGCCCCGACCTGGTGCGCCCCGTCCAGCGCCCCCAGCAGGAAGGCGCTGAGGTAGCCGGGGCTGGGGTTGGAGTAGAGCAGGCCGATGCGCCCCGCCCCGGCGCGGGCCAGGTTGCGCGCGGCGGCGTTGGGCCGGTACCCGAGCCGCTCCACCGCGGCGAGCACGACCTGCCGCGTGGACTCGCGCACCCGGGCGTTTTTGTTCATGACCCGAGACACCGTCATCGGCGAAACGCCGGCGGCAGCGGCCACGTCCTCGATGCGAACCGGCTTCTTCATGGCTGGCGGGGCCCTCTTGCCGGCCTTTTCGGCTCCTCTACCGAAGATGACAAGCTGACAGCGTGCCGGGTGCCCGACCCGGGGACGGATCTCAGCGCGACATCACCTCGCGCACGTCGCGCGCCAGCAACTCGGCCGCCCCCGTCTGCCGTCCGCGGGCGAACAGCAGGGCGATCTCAACCTCGCCGAGGTACGGCAGGACGCCGGTGTCGATCCCCAGATCGGCCGGGGCCAGGGTGGCGGGCACCGCCGCCACGCCCAGCCCGGCCCGCACCGCCGCTTGCTGGCCGGCCAGGCTGGGCGAGACGAAGGCATCGCGAAAACTCACTTCCCCCGCCTGCAGCGCCGCCAGCGCCCGGCTGCGATAGGCGTCCGGCGAGGGGGCGATGACCAGCGGCAGGGGCCTCTTGGTGAACTGGTAGGCGTCGCGAGCCACCCAAACAAGTCGTTCGGTGAACACCCCCTCCGGACTGCCGCCCGGGGCCGGCTCGCGCTTGACCAGGGCGACGTCCAGCCGCCCCTGCGCCAGGGCCGTCATCAGATTGGCGGTGAAGTCGCAAACCACCGACAGGCGCACGCGCGGATGGGCCTGGGCGAAGCGGCCGATGATCCGCGGCAGGTGGGTGGTGGCCAGATCTTCCGGTGCCCCGAGCCGCACGTCGCCCTCGACCTCGGTCTCGCGCAGGCCCGCCAGCACTTCGTCATTGAGCGCGAGAAGCCGCCGCGCCTGGGGCAGCAGATCGCCGCCCTGAACGGTAAGGGCCACGCCGCCATGGCCGCGATCGAACAGCCGCCGCTCCAGCAAAGACTCGAGCTTGCGAATCTGCAGGCTGACCGCCGGCTGGCTCAGCCCGAGGTGCGCAGCCGCGCGGGTGAAGCTCTCCGCCTCGGCAATGGTGAAGAAGGTGCGCAGCAGCTGCAGGTCGAGATGCCGGGCCATTCATTAACATCACTTATGTGCCCCATGAGGTCAATCAGCTTGAGCATGGTGTCGCACAGGCTCAAGGGGCGCGACCTCCCCGCTCCGAAAGCCCCCCATGACCGCAGCCCTTGACCTGCTGACCTCGCCGGCCATCCTGTTCTTCTTCGTCGGCGTCGTCGCGGCGCTGGCGCGGTCGGACCTCAAGCTGCCGGAGGCGACCTCCAAGACCCTGTCGCTCTATCTGATGCTGTGCATCGGCTTCAAGGGCGGGGTCGAGGCCCGTGCCGCCGGCCTGTCCGCCGACCTAGGCCTAGCCACTCTCATCGGCGTCGGCTTCAGCGCCCTGGCCCCGATCGTCGCCTTCGTCCTGCTGCGGCGGATCACCCGGCTGGACAAGCCGACCCTTGCCGCGCTCGCCGCCACCTACGGCTCAGTCTCGGTGGTCACCTTCGCCGCCGGCCAGCAGCACCTGATCGCCACCGGCGCGGAGCCGGGCGGCTACATGGCCGCGGTGCTGGCCATGATGGAGACGCCGGCCATCCTCACCGCCCTGCTGCTGCTCAACGCCGGCAAGGGCGCGCCCTCGCCGGCCGAGCGCGGGGTCATCCTGCGCGAGGTGTTCGTCAATGCTGCCGCCATCATGCTGATCGGCAGCTTCGTCGTCGGCCTTATCTCCGGCGAGTCCGGTATGGTCCGGCTAGACCTGTTCGTCGGCCCCCTGTTCCAGGGTGCCCTGTGCCTGTTCCTGCTTGACCTCGGCCTGACCGCAGCGCGCCGGCTGATGGCCGACGCCGGCCGCCTCAGCCCCGGCGTGCTGGGCTTCGCCATCGGCTTCCCGGTCGCCTGTGCGATCGCCGCCCTGACGCTGGCACGGCTGGTCGGCCTCGGCGAGGGCGACGCCGCCCTGCTGGCCATCCTTTGCGGCTCGGCCTCCTACATCGCGGTGCCGGCGGCCATGCGGCTCGCGGCCCCCGAAGCTGACGAGGGCGTCTATGTCGCCGCCTCCCTGGCCGTCACCTTCCCCTTCAACCTCGTGCTCGGCATCCCGCTCTACGTGGGGCTCGCGGCCTGGGCCTGGGGCTGACCACAGGACACGGAAAGCCCGGATCTCGGAAGCGGCGGCCAAGCCTGACCGAAACGACCCGGGGGTCGAGGTCGATGTCGCTGGTCGGGGTCCTGCCGTTGAACGTCGGGTCCATGTTGAACCAGATCTTCCTGACGTCGAGTTTGAGGCTCCACGGCCCCTTCTGGCCGATGTCCGCGCCTGCCTGCAGGATCAGACCCGGTCCGTTGTCGAGATCCACCGTGACGCCGTTCCTGTCATCTCCGTCGAAGACGCTCATCCCGTTGACCCCGGCCCGGGCATAGGGACTGACCCGGCCTTCCATCTGCGGCCGGGACCGCACCGTCACCACCGGCGGCAGGACCCAGGTCTCGTGGAACGCCACATCGGTCGTACCGCCCCGGGCGCGGATCTCGTGCCGGGTGGACCCGAGGATGGCCTCGACGGCGAGGGTGTCGGAGAGGAAGCAGGTGAGGCCCAGCGTCGGCATCACGTCCGGGGAGATATCGATATCGACCGGCCGGATGATGCCATCGTCCGTCCTTGGAGCAACCCGGGTGAGGCGGCCTTTGATCAGCCAGACGCCGGCCCGGGGGGCGCGCCACACCTGGGGGCTCCGGACCGGGCCGGTCACGGCGACGGCGGTGACGGCGAGGGCCTTGGCGAGGAGGCGGCTCCGGGCAGTCAGGACGGACATCCCCAGCGGCGGCAATCGCCCCTTGGAAGCCTGCAATTGGCAATATCGATGCGTCTCTGGATCTGACGTCGCCCTCGACTACCTCAAGTCCACGGGGCACTGCGTATTCCCTTCCTCAGAGTATGCGCGCGTGACGTCCCTCGGCGGAGGTGACGGCCGGGTCGAACGCCGCCGCCGCCGCGCGCAGGAAGGGTCGGCCGCGCGGGGTGACGATGACTGTCGCCCCTGCCTGCCGGATCAGCCCGTCCGCCTCCAGACGATCCAGCTTCGGCCACGCATAGGCGAGGCTCCGGATATCCGCCCCGTGGCGCTGGGCCAGCGCCGCCGTGTCGACCGTCAGGTCGCACATCAGCCGGGCGATCACCTCTGCCACGAACCGCTCCTGCCGGCTCAGCCGCACGCCCCGTACGGCCGAAAGCCGCCCCCCCGCCACCGCCGCGCGCCAGTCGCGCTCGGCCGGGGCGTTCTGGACATAGAGGTCGCGCGTCCGCGAGATGGACGAAGCGCCCAGCCCGATCAGGGCTTCCGCCTCGTCCGCCGTATAGCCCTGGAAGTTGCGATGGAGCCGCCCGGCCCGCGCCGCGGCGGCCAGGTCGTCGTGCGGCAGGGCGAAATGGTCCAGCCCGATGGTCTGGTAGCCGGCCGCGCCCAGCAGGGCCTCCGCCGCCCGGCTCATGGTGAAACGTGCCTCCGCGCCCGGCAGGGCGTCGACGTCAATCAGGCGCTGGTGCGGCTTCATCCACGGCACATGGGCGTAGCCGAACAGTGCCAGCCGCTCGGGCCGCAGGGTCAGCACCTGCCGCAGGGTAGCCTCGACCTCAGCCGTGCCCTGACTGGGCAGGCCGTACATCAGGTCGAGATTGAGCGAGAATACCCCCGCGGCGCGCAACCCCTCGGCCGCCGTCGCGATGGTGTCGAAGGTCTCGGGCCGGTTGACCGCAGCCTGCACCTGCGGCGACAGGTCCTGCACGCCGAGACTGGCGCGGGTCAGGCCCAGCGCCCCGGCCGAGGCGATCCATTCCGGCGTCAGCACCTCGGGGTCCAGCTCGGCGGCGAACTCCATCAGCCGCGAGGTGTCGAAGCGCGCGCCCAGCCCCTGCACCAGCCGGGTCAGGGTCTCCGGCGGCAGCATGTTGGGCGTGCCCCCGCCGAGATGCAGCCGGTCGATCCGCAGGGGCCCGCCGACGGCGGCCGCCACCAGATCGGCCTCCTGCAGCAGCAGCTCGACATAGCTGTCGATGGTCTCGCGGCGGTTCACCGCCCGGGTATTGCAGCCGCAATACCAGCACAGCCGCTTGCAGAAGGGCAGGTGGACATAGAGCGAGACGCCCTTGCCGGGCTTCAGCCCCGCCAGCGCCGCGTTCCAGTCGGCCGCCTCGACGGCGGGGCCGAACGCCGCCGCCGTCGGGTAGCTCGTATACCGGGGCGCATGGGCGTCCCAGCGGGCGATCAGCTCGGCCTCAGACGGCATCGCGATCGATCGGGAAGGCGTTGGAGGCACCGTCGTCGCCCTCGTCGAACAGCTGGAACTCGTGCCACAGGCCGTTCAGCACCCCGAACAGCACCGCCAGGCCGAGGCCCAGGATCCAGGTGAAATACCACATGTCAGATCTCCTTGGTTCCGCGGTCAGTACAGATCGGGGTTTGTCTTGAGGTCCGCAGTCGAGGTCCGTCCCCACAGCACCTTGTAGACCCAGGCGGTATAGGCCAGCACGATCGGCAGGAAGACGATCGTCACCCCCAGCATGATGAACAGGGTGACGTGGCTGGACGAGGCGTTCCACACCGTCAGGCTCGACTGCGGGTCGATCGAGCTGGGCAGGATGAAGGGGAACATCGACAGGCCGACGGTCGAGATGATGCCGACCGCAGAGATCGACGAGCCCGTCAGCGCCAGTGGCGACCAGCGGGTGGTCAGGCCGATCAGGGCCAGGATGGCACCGGCGAAGCCGAGAACGGGAGCGCTCATCATCCACGGATACAGGCTGTAGTTGGTCAGCCAGGCACCGGCCTGGGCCTCCACCGTGGTCCGCAGCGGATTGGACGCGCCGCCTACGTCCAGCGCGCCGGTCACAGCGTAACCCATGCCCGACCAGGCCACGAAGGCCCCGCCGGCGGCGAACAGCACGAGGGCGGCGAGGGCCGCGACAGTCCCGAACGCGCGGGCCCGGGCCTGCACCGGCCCGAGCTCGGCCTTGACCCCGATCCAGGCTGCGCCGTGCAGCACCAGCATGGCGACCGACAGCAGGCCGCACACCAGGCTGAAAGGCGTGAACAGGCCCAGGAGCGTGCCCTCGTAGAAGGAACGCAGGTCGCTATCGAGGCGGAAGGGCGCGCCCAGCAGCACGTTGCCGACGGCCACGCCGAACACCAGCGCCGGCACGAAGCCGCCGACGAACAGGGCCCAGTCCCAGGTCTCGCGCCACGCCTTCGAGGGCCGCTTCGAGCGGTACTTGAAGGCGACCGGACGCAGGATCAGCGCCGCCAGCACCAGGAACATGGCTAGGTAGAAGCCGGAGAAGCTGACGGCGTAGACAAAGGGCCAGGCCGCGAAGATGGCACCCCCGCCGAGGATGAACCAGACCTGGTTGCCTTCCCAGGTCGGGCCGACGGTGTTGATCACCATGCGTCGCTCCTCGTCCGTCCTGGCGACAAAGGGCAGAAGGGCACAGACGCCGAGGTCGAAGCCGTCGGTCAGGGCGAAGCCGATCAGCAGCACCCCCAGCAGCGCCCACCAGATGAGGCGGAGCGTGGCGTAGTCGAGAGGCAGTTCCATCTCGCGGTTTCCTTTGCGAAGCGGGGGTCAGACGGGGGCGGTCCGCATGCCGGGCAGCGGGGCGGCGGGAGTCTCGGGCCGCGGCCCGAACGCCTCCTGCTCCGCGAACGGACCCTTCTTGATCAGGTGCAGCAGCAGCCCGACCTCGATCACCGCCAGCACGCCGTAGAACAGGGTGAAGCCGATGATGGTGGTCCACAGCTGCGGCACGGTCAGGCTGGAGGCTCCGAGGAAGGTCGGAAGGACACCTTCGACGGCCCAGGGCTGACGACCCACCTCGGCCACGATCCAGCCCACCTCGGCCGCGATCCACGGCAGGGGAATGGCCAGCACCGCCAGGCGCAGGAACCACTTCGTCTCGTGCTTCCTCAGGGTGCAGAGGATGAAGGCCGTGGCGAACAGGGCGATCATGGCGAAGCCGATGCCGGCCATGATGCGGAACGACCAGAACATCATCGGCACGTTCGGCACCGTGTACCAAGCCGCCTGCTGGATCTGGTCGGCCGTGGCCTCGCGGGGGTCAGCGACGAAGCGCTTCAGCAGCAGGCCGTAGCCCAGGTCATTGCGGTGCGTCTCGAATACGCCGCGGTTCGCCGCGTCGGTCGGGTCGGCCTTTATCTTCTCCAGCGCATCATAAGCGACGACGCCGGACTCGATGCGGTCCTCTGCCACGGCCACCAGCTCGAGAATGCCCATCACCTCGCCGTTGAGGCTGCGGGTGGCCATCAGACCGAGCACCCACGGCACCTTGATCTCGTAGTGGGTCTCGCGGTCCTCAAGGCTCGGGAAGCCGATCAGGGTCAGGCCGGCCGGAGCCTCCTCGGTGCGCCACATGGCCTCGAGCGCCGCCAGCTTCATTTTCTGGTTGTCGGTGAGGGCGTAGCCGCTCTCGTCGCCGAGCACGACGACCGACAGCGACGAGGCCAGGCCGAAGGCCGCAGCCACGGTCATCGACCGGCGCGCGAAGCCCCTGTGCTTGCCCTTCAGCAGATAGAAGGCCGAGATGCCCAGCACAAAGACGGCAGCGATGACATAGCCGGCCGAGACCGTGTGCACGAACTTGGCCTGGGCCACCGGGTTGAACAGCACCGCCATGAAGTCGGTGATCTCCATCCGCATGGTGTCCGGATTGAAGGTCGAGCCGACGGGGTTCTGCATCCAGCCGTTGGCGATCAGGATCCAAAGGGCCGACAGGTTGGTGCCCAGCGCCACCATGAAGGTGACGAACAGGTGGGTCACCGGCTTCAGCTTGTCCCAGCCGAAGAACATCAGCCCGACAAAAGTGGCCTCGAGGAAGAAGGCCATCAACCCCTCGATGGCCAGCGGGGCTCCGAATATGTCGCCAACGTAGTGGCTGTAATAGCTCCAGTTCATGCCGAACTGAAACTCCATGGTGATGCCGGTGGCGACGCCGAGGACGAAGTTGACGCCGAACAGGGCACCCCAGAACCTGGTGATGGTCCGCCAGATCGGCCGACGGGTCATCACATAGATCGACTCCATGATGACCAGCATGAACGACAGGCCGAGCGTCAAGGGGACGAACAGGAAGTGGTAGAGCGCCGTCAATGCAAACTGCAGACGGGACAAGTCGACGACTGCGAAGTCGATCATGGAAGGGCCTCCGGCACCGGCCCCGACGACCGGTGGTTTGACGCCGCGTAGGCTGACCGCGCCGCCCCCGCCTTGACCTCGATCAAGGCCTGCGTCCCGCGTGCGGGCATAGGCAGAGGGCATGAGTGCGCCCTCCCTGAACGTTCCGCCCGATCTGCGCCTCGCCCGCGCCTGGCTAAACACCGCCGCTGGCCCCCGGCGCGGACCAAATCGCCGCGCCCTCACCCGGGCCGGAGCCCTGGTGGTCGCCGACACTGTCCCGGCCGTCGTCTTCGCGCTGGGGCTCGCCTGGGCGCTGGCCGCCTGGACCGGCGGCGTGGAGGCGATCCTGCCGGGGGCCGGCATGGCGCTGGGCGCGCTTCTCCTGCGCGGCCTGCTGGCCCGGGCCGCCGTGGCCGCCGGAGCCCGGGCCGCCGCCGGGGTCAAGCGCGAGCTGCGCGGGCGCGCCGTCGCCGGCCTGCTGTCCGGCCGCCCGGCGGCCCTCACCGCCGCCGCCGAGGGGGTCGAGGCTGTGGACGGCCACTACGCCCGCTTCGAGCCGGCCCGCCTCGCTGCGGCCGTGTCGCCGCTGATCCTGATCGCCGTGGTCGCCCTCGCCAGCCCGGTGGCGGCGGGCATCCTGCTGTTCACCCTGATCTCCTTCATTCTGGGTATGGCGCTGGCCGGGGTCGCCGCCGCCGGCGAGAGCCGTCGCCAGTTCGAGGCCCTCGCCCGCCTGTCGGGCCTGTTCCTTGACCGGGTGCGGGCCCTGCCGCCGATCCTCGCCTTCCGGGCCGAGGCGCGCATGGCCCGGGACGTGGCCCGCGCCGCCGGCGAGCTGTCGAGCCGCACCGGCAAAGTGCTGCGTATCGCCTTCGTCTCCTCCGCCATCATCGAGTTCTTCGCCGCCCTGTCGGTGGCGCTGGTGGCCGTCTACTGCGGCTTCAACCTGCTGCGGCTACTGCCCTTTCCCGTGCCGGAGACGCTCGACCTCGGCCGCGCCTTCTTCGCCCTCGCCCTGGCCCCCGAGGTCTATGCGCCGCTGCGCCGCCTCGCCGCCGCCTACCATGACCGCCAGGCCGCCGAGGCCGCTGTGCCGACCCTGTCGACGGCGCTGCCGGACGAGTCCGCCCCCGCCGCGGCCGCCCCGGCCTTCGCCGACCTGAAGCGCGCGCGTCCGCCGGCGATCCGTTTCGCGCAGGTCGCGATCGCTTATGGAGACGCCCCGCCGGTCATCTCCGGCTTCGACCTCGACATCCGGCCGGGCCAGATCATCGCCCTCACCGGGGCCAGCGGTGCCGGCAAGAGCAGCGTGCTGCACACCCTGCTGGGCCTTGCCCCGGTGGTGTCCGGCCACATCCTCATCGACGACCGCCCGCTGTCGGTCAACGCCGGCCTCGCCGGGGTCGCCGCCTGGGCCGGTCAGGCTCCTGTCGTCCTGCCCGGCACCCTCGCCGACAACATCCTCGCCGCCGACCGCAGCGCCACCCGTCGCCGCGTCATGGCCGCCACCGCCGGTGCCGGCCTGCATGGCGATCTCGACCGGCCACTGGACGAGCGCGGCGGCGGCTTGTCCGGCGGCGAGATCCGCCGCCTCGGGCTCGCCCGTGCCCTGCTCAAACCCGCCCCGATCCTTTTGCTGGACGAGCCGACCGCCAATCTCGACCGGGAGTCCGAGGCGGCCCTGATCGAGACCCTGCGCCACGCCGCCGAGGGCCGCACCACCCTGATCGCCACCCATTCAGCCGCCGTGGCCGCCATGGCCGACCGCGTGGTGCGACTGTGAGCGCCCGCTTCGACCTCCGCGCCGAGGTGACGGCGGAAGGCCGGCGCGAGGCCCTGCGCCTGCGGCTCGCGCTCGGCATGGGCGCGGTGGCCGCCGCCGCCGCCGTGGCCCTGCTGGGCCTGTCCGGCTGGTTCATCACCGCTGCGGCCCTCGCCGGGGCCGCCGGCACCGCCACGGCCATGGCCTTCAACTATCTGGTGCCGAGCGCCGCAATCCGGCTGTTCGCCATCCTGCGCACCGGAGCCCGCTATGTGGAGCGAGTGGCGGGGCACGAGGCGGCGCTGAACGCCGTGGCCCGCCTGCGCCCGCGGCTGTTCCTCGCCCTCACCCACCGCCCGCCGGAAGCTGCCCTCGGCCTATCCGCCGGCGAGGCCGCCTCACGTCTGGTCGAGGACGTCGAGGCCCTGCAGACCCTCTATATCCGCCGACCGGCTCCCGCCGCCCTGATCGCCGGGGCCGGCCTGTCGCTCGTGCTGGCGGCCGCCGCCCACCCGTTCGCCGCCCTCGGCATCGGCGGAACCATGGCGCTGGCCATGCTCGGCCTGCACTGGCTCGGCCGCCGCGTCGCCCCGGCGGGTGCCGCCGTCCAGACCGCCTCGGGGCAGCTGAAGGCCCGCCTGTCGGTGGTCGCCGCCGCCGCGCCGGAGTTGCGCGCTTACGGCCTGGAAGCCTGGGCCGCGGCCGACGCCGCCACGGTCGCCGACCGGCTCGACACCGCCCGCCGCGCCCAGGCCGCCGCCGAAGGTGCCGTCGTGGCCTGGCAGACCACCGTGACCGGCCTAGCCGCCGTCGGCGGTCTCGTCGGTGCCACCCTCGGCGGTGCGTCCCTGCCGATGGCTGCCCTCGCCGCTCTCGTCGGCGTCACCGGGGTCGAGGCCGCGGTCGGCCTAGCCCAGGCCGTGCTGCAACGCGGGGCCGCCGAGGCCGGGCTAGACCGGCTGCAGGCCCTCGCCGATCCGGGGGCCGAGCGCGATCCGGGCGACCCGACCCTGGCACCTGACGGAGCCGCGCTGGAGCTCGGCTGGACCGCCGCCGCCCTCGCCCCGCCCGCCCGGCTGGCCCTCGTCGGCCCCTCCGGCTGCGGCAAGACCTCATGGGTCGAGCGCCTGCTCGGCCTGCGGCCCCCCCTTGCCGGCGAGCACCTGTTGGGCGGCGTGGCCCGCGAGCGGTTGACCCGGCAGGCCGGCCTCGACCTGTTCGCCTACGCCGCCCAGGACATCCGCCTGTTCGACAGCACGGTGCGTGAGAACCTCGCCCTCGCCGACCCGGCCGCCTCGGACACTGCCCTGTGGGTGGCGCTGGAGGACGCCGGCCTCGCCACCCGCTTCCGCGCCGCCCCACTGGGCCTCGACACACCGGTGGGGCTCAACGGCGGTGCCCTGTCCGGCGGCGAGCGCCGCCGCCTCGGCCTCGCCCGCGCCTATCTGCGGCGCGCTCCGTGGCTGGTGCTGGACGAGCCCACCGAAGGCCTCGATCGCGACACGGAGCGTCTGGTGCTGGCGCGCCTTGACCAGCGGCTGCGCGAACGCCGTCAGGGGCTGATCCTGATCACCCACAGCGCCGCGGCGGCGACCCTGTGCGACCAGATCGCCGGTGTCACCGGCCGCGACGCCGCGGGCCGGCTGCAGGTCGCCCTGCGCGCCGTCCGGCGCGCCCGGTCCCCGGCTTGACGGGGTCCCTACGCCTCGCCCTCAGCGATGGCGCGCAGCCGTTCCGGCCGCTCGATGCGCAGCTCGTTCAGCGCCAGCAGCCGCACCACGCCCGCGGTCTTCAGCTTCGTCAGCACCCGGCTGACCGTCTCGATGGTCAAACCCAGATAGTCGGCGATCTCGGTGCGGGTCATGGGCAGCCGCACATGGCCATCCGGGGCCTCGCGCAGGGGATCGTGCGACGGCAGGTCGAGCAGGAAGGAGGCGATCCGTTCCTGCGCCGTCTTGCGGCCCAGCAGCAGCATCTGGTTCTGCGCCGCCGCCAGCTCGTGCCGTGCCCGCGCGAACAGGGCCCGCTCGAGATCCGGCGTCTCGCGCACCAGCGCCTGGTACTCGCCGCGACGGAAACGGCAGGCGGTGCTGGGCTCGATCGCCTCGGCGGTGAAGGCGTGCCGGTCGCCGGCAGCGAGGCCGAGGAAGTCGCCGGCGAACAGAAAGCCGGTGATCTGCCGGCGGCCGTCGGCCAGCAGCTTGTAGACCCGCACTGAGCCCGAGGTGACGTTGAACAGGTGATCGGCCGCGTCGCCCTCATGCACCAGCGTCTGGCCGGGCGCATAGGTCATGCCCTCGGCCAGGGCGTCGAGCTTCAGCAGGTTCTCGGGGCTGAGCGCGCCGCAGACCGAGTGAGGTCGCGCATCGCAGCGGGCGCAGGTCGGGTCGCTGCGGCGGCTGGCGCAGCTTGAGGGAAGCGTCTGGAGCTCAAGCATGGCGAAGTCCTCAAGGCCGGTGGATCAGCCTAACCCCGGATGTCCCGCTCCGCTAGCCGGCTTGACCTGCATCAAGGCACCCGGCGCGCGGACGGCGCATCTTTCGGCCAGAGATACAGGAGGCTTCCATGCCCGTTCCCGCCGACGCCGTCCCCGTCCTGATCGCTGTCGTCGCCTACTTCGCCACCTTCATGGGGGTAGTCGGCGGCGTCATGCTGTGGACCCGTGATCGGGTCGGCCGGGGCTGAGGCCCGGATCGACCCGGATCCTGCTCCCGCCCCCGGAGCCGCCGTCGTTCGCCGCCCCTCCCTGGCGAACGGCGGCATGCGGGGCCCCGCCTGTCCGGTGCCGGAGCGATCAGCTGCCCGTCAGTCCAGGTCGAGGTGGTGCCTCCTGAGCCCAGGGCCAACGCCCGCCTGACTTGGGAGTGTCGTCACCCCCGGGACAAGCCCGAGGGTGACAGGTCTGTCGCACCCCGGCCTAAAGGGTTTCGAGATAGGCGATCAGATCCCGGATCTCTTCAGGCTCGAAGGCGAACTGCGGCATGCCCGGGTGGGCCGTCACCAGCCCCTCGGCCAGGCCCTCCTGCAAGCTCGCTACCGGATAGTTGTCTGAGAGATGCCGGAACGGCGGCGCACCCTGCATCGGACTGTCGTCAGACCGCTCCACCGCATGGCACGAGGCGCATCTCGACTGCGCCAGCGCCGCTCCGCGTGCGACCGATCCGCCGCCGGCGGCCTCCACGGGCGGGACCGCGGCAGCGGCGCATCCGGCGAGGGCCAGACCGACAGCAAGGCCCGCAAGGGCCCTGACGGGGGGCTTCGAAGGGACGCGCATGCCGGACTCCTGCTGCTGGCGACGACCGCACGGTGAACGCGGGGCGCGCCCGATGCTTTGACAGGGATCAAGGCGCGCCTTCGCGCGTCTGTCCAGAGTGACGTTTGAGGCGCGCGACCCCGGCGGGATATCGGTGCCGTAACAGGCGGAGGCCCTGACACATCATGAGCTGGACATCCCTGATGGTGGTTCTCGACGCTGGCCCGGACAGCGGCCGGCGGCTCGCTCTGGCAGTCGAGCTGGCGCGCGCCTTCGGGGCGCGGTTGATAGGCGTGGCCGGCGTGGTCAGCACCCCGCCGATCCTGACCGACCCCTGGTTCGGCGGCGGCCTGTCGCCCGAAGTGCTGGAGACGTTCCGCAATCTGGCGGACGAGGAGCTGGCCAGCCTGTCGGTCGCCTTCGCCGAGGCCACGGCGGGCCTGTCCGCCGAGTGGCGCGGCCAGATCGGCCACCCGGCGGACGTCGTGACCCGCGAGAGCCGCGCTGCCGACGTCATCATCATGGGCCGGCGCAGCCCCCTCTGCGACAGCCGCGCCCCCGACCCGGGCGACGTCCTGCTCGCCGCGGGCCGCCCGGTGCTGGTGGTCCCGCCCCGGCCCGTCCGGTCCCCGCTCGCCGCCCCCGCCGTCCTGGCCTGGAGCGAGCAGGCCGAGGCCCGCCGCGCCGCCGCCCTGGCCCTGCCCCTGCTGCGCCACGCGGGGCTGGTCGCAGTCACCGCCGTGGTCAGCGAAGCCGAGCCGGGCCCGGGCCATTGGCGGCCCGTCTGCGACGTGGCCGACTGGCTCTGCCGCCACGGTCTCACCGCCGAGGCCGAGGTCCGCTCCAGCCTGCAGGAGGTGGCCGACGAGCTGCTCGACGCCGCCGCCCAGATCGGGGCCGGCCTGATCGTCGCCGGCGGCTACGGCCACGCCCGACTGCGCGAGCAGATCCTCGGCGGCGTCACCCGCGCCCTGCTGGCCGAGGGCGACGTCTGTGTGCTGCTGGCGCACTGATCGGACGAGGTCGCGCGCCCCGGCCTGCCCCGCCGGGGCCCGTGGCCGGGGCCTGATCGGCGAAAGGGGCGCTCTCCGCCCGTCCGCGGCCGGGAGACCTTAAGCCGCCCGCCGCGCAGCATAGGTCCCATCAGGCAGCGGGATGATCTCGGCGTAGCGGACCAGGGTCCGAAGCGCCTGCACCACCCGCTGCTCGATCTTCTTGCCGCCGCCCTTGAAGGCGCGGGACACGGCGGCGGCGTCCATGGGACGGTTCGCGGCCTGAAGCACGGCGCGGATCGCCATGACCTGTTCGCCCTTGTCCTTCGGGAAGGCAGGCAGGCCCTTGTCGATGGCGACGACCTGAGCGCCGAGGTCCAGTTCGCCGGTCTTTGCGGAGGCGGCGCCCTTGGCGAAGCGGGGGATCTGATAGTCCGGACGCAGCCAGCGGACATGACCCGCGGCCTCCTCCTTCGCCCGCTCGGCGTTGAGGGCGACCAGCTTTTCGAGGATTTCCTCATCGGTCAGGTCGTGCCGCCAGCCATAGGCGTCGGCGGTGGCCCGGTCGATCTGGTCGTGCAGGTCCCTGAGGATCAGCACCCGCCCGCGCGCCTTCACATCGGCCTCGGCCGGCGTCAGCTCGGTGCCCGCCCGGACCTTTTCCAGCACATTGTATAGGCCGGTCAGGGTCAGGTCCGGATGCTGGGCCTGCACCGTCTTGCGGGTGGCGTCGAGCTCCTCGCCGAGGGCGCGGAGGCGCTGACGGGTGGCGTCGGACGGGTCGGGGAAGGGGAATTTATTGAAGCAGTCGACATGCTGATATGTCGGTCGATCTTCCAGAAAGCCGCCTGTTTTGAGCGCCCAAACCAGGTGAGATTGCGAACTGAGAATTCCCAAAAGAGCCGCGTCTTGAGAGGCGACGACCACCACCTTGCTTTCGGCGATTGTCGCTGACGGCACAAAGGTGAAGGTCCGATGCTTCGCGGTGCGTGTCGTACCAATGTAGCGCGGCAGACCAGCCAAGGCGGATCGCTGAGTCTCGTGGGTTCGGCCGTGAAGCCACCAAAACCGCTTCCTAGAGGGCTCTCGGCCCGCGTCTCGTTCGGGCTTAACCAATTCCAATAGGCGACTGTATGTCGATGGCGCGGAGGCTCTCAGCTCAACATCCCCGAGGCCATAGGTGTCGATCACGTACCGTCTTTGATCGGTTTGAGTGAGATCTTTGCCGTTGATGTATGGTCGGATGATCGCGCGCGCGCCGGAGCCATCAGTTTCGATCAGGTAGTCTTTCTCCGCTTCACTCAAGACGAACCCCTGCCCGTTGAGCTGCATACCTTTGTGGCAGATGCCGTGATTGCCCAACAATTCAACAGCCGCGGTGGACTGCGCTCCGATGGAGAGGTCGGGATTGATCCGCCCATACGTCCTGACGCCATCAACCACCGGCTCATCGCTTCGCGGATTATCTTCACGCGTGATTGTCAGCAGTTCGCCATCGACACTCCCCGCCTGGGCCACCGTCATCGCAATGCGAACGGCTGCGCTATCCTTCGTCGCCTTGGTCCATGGATGGTCCGGGACGGCAAAAATGATCGAGACCGGCGCCTTTGCATTCAGGTGGCGCTCCATCACCCGGCGCTGGAACACTTGGCTGATCGAATTGGTAGTGACGAGGCCGAAGCGACGCGGGGGGTAGCCTACGAGGCGGTCGCCAGCTCGCACCGTTCCCGCGCGGGCTAGCTTCACTGGACGGGCGATCATTTCCGCCGCCCGGTCCCACCAGTACATCACGAAGTCAGCGCTCTCGTTCATGTGGGGATGAGCTGACCACAAGGCCTCAGCGTAGCCGGGAGGCATCCGGGAGCGAAGGTTGGCGCCGCCGATAAAGGGCGGGTTCCCCACAATGAACTCCGCCTCCGGCCACGCCGGCCGCCGCGCGTTCGGAAACACCTGCACCGCCACCCCGTCCCGCATCTCGAACTGCAGTTCGGGATAGCCGTCCCAGGTCAGGACCGCGTCCTTCTGCTGGATGTTGCCGAAGGCCTTCAGGATCGGCTCGGCGGGGTGTTCGGAGCGGTTGCGGTAGTGCTGCTGCAGATAGCCGATCCACAGCACCAGTTCGGCGATGGCGGCGGCGCGGACGTTCAGTTCGATGCCAAGGAACTGGTGCGGATCGACTTCCTCCAGCCCCATGGTCTCGGTCTCGCCGAGTTCGGCCAGGGCCTCCAGCACCTCGCCCTCCAGCCGTTTCATCAGCTCCAGCGAAACGTAGAGGAAGTTCCCGGTGCCGCAGGCAGGGTCGAGGACGCGGGTGGTGCACAGGGCGTGGTGAAAGGCGCGGACAGCGGCCACGGCCTCTTTCAGGTCGCCGCGTTCCTTGGCGTCGCCGGCCTTGAGCTGGGCCGCGTTCCAGTCGGCGCGCAGCGGCTCCATCACCGTCACCTCGACCAGCCGCTCGACATAGGACCGGGGGGTGTAGTGGGCACCCAGCTGGCGCCGCTCGGCCGGGTCCAGCGCCTGTTCGACCAGGGTGCCGAAGATGGCGGGTTCGACATAGCGCCAGTCGTGGCCCGCCGCGGCCAGCAGCTCACCGATCTCCTCCCGGGTCATGGGGAAGGCGCGGGCGTCGCGGAACAGGTTGCCGTTGAAGTGGCGCAGGTGCGCCTTGAAGCCCGAGAAGAAGCGGTTGTCGTAGTCCGGGTCGTCCATCCGCTTCCACAGGTCGCGCAGCAGCGGGGCGAAGCTGTCGGGACCGTCGAGGCACTCCTGAAGCAGGCGGGTGAACTCGCCCCGCGGCAGCAGGTCCACGTCCTCGGCGAACATCGTGAAGATGCACCGCATCAGGAACTGGGCCACCTCCTCGGCGGGGTGGTTGCGCTCCAGTCGCCGGGACACCGCCGCGAGACGTTCGGCGATCTGGCGCGTGACCTGGGCCGACTTCTTTGATGGGTCGAGCGCATGCGGATCGGTCCAGATCGTCCGGAGGCGCGCTGCGATGTCCGGGTTGCGCAGGTCCTCCAGCTTGATGCGGAAGCCCTTGCGGTCCGGGAAGTGGGTGTAGGCTCGACCGCTGCCGGAGAAGTCGGCGTAGACCTCGAACACATAGCCGACGTCGCAGACGAGGATGAACGGCGGGGCCGGATGGTCGGGGGGCAGGCGGAAGACATAGTCCTCGGCCTGGCGACGCGCATTGCGCATCAACGTGTCCCACTTGCCCTCGGCGGACGCGAGCGAGGCCCCGTCCTCGGGCTTGAAGAAGGACGGCTGCGCCCCACCATCGTCCCGCTGGCTGGCCCGGGACTGCTTGGCCTCAAGGATGAAGCAGCCGCGCTTGTAGAGGTCGATACGGGTGGTCGAGGCAACCCCCTCGGACTCGCGCCGCTTCACCCCGCGCTCAAAGACGTAGTCGTTGGACCGGTTGTCGTCGCTGGCCGGATCGGGCCGCGGAAGCTCCAGCGCCTCGCACAGCTCCGTCAGAAACATCTGGTAGTTGGCCCGCTCGGCGCCGCCCCTTCGGGCGCTCCAGCGGTCGATGAAGTCATTCAGGTCCACGGCGTCCCCCGGCCCGACACAGTTGTGCCGACTAAACCGCGCGGTGCAAGGAGGAAGGCGATCGGCTTGGCTGAGCCAGCGAGAGGACTTCTGCCTCCGGACAGGAAGAAGCTGCAGGACGTCAACAACTGAAAGCTCCGAGGCGTGGCAGAAGGCGTCAGCCGGTCGATGTGATGCAGGTGACCTCGCAGGTGTCGATGCGCGGCACGGTCAGCGGCCCCGAGGGCCTGAGCAGGGGTTGGAAGAACAGCATCGGCGCTCGTGGCGCGCCGCCTCGGTTTTGCCCCTGTTCGGAGCGAGCTTGCGGACGCCCTTGAGGAAGTCGATCTGCAGCGAGCGCGCTCAGTCGCGATGCGCGACCTGTCCCGGGAGATGAGGAATGACGAAAGGCGTTGTGCTGACCCTGGTGGTCGGACTTGTCGCATCGGCCGTCGCGTGCGCGATGAACACTCCCCCCCGGTCCTACCCTGTGGTCGGGACCGGCCAGGACAGGTGCTATGGTGCGGACGGCTCCATGATCACCTGCCCGCCAGAGGATCAACCGTTCAGTGGCCAGGACGCGCAGAGTCCCGGGACGCCTGCAAGCTACCGCGATAACGCGGATGGTACCGTTACCGATCTGGTCACCGGTCTCCAATGGGCAAAGGCACCCAGCGAGCGAATGACATTCGCCGAGTTGCCTGCTTTCGCCCGGGCAAGCCGGATCGGTGGCCACGACGACTGGCGCGTCCCAAGCGTCAAGGAACTCTACTCGCTGATTGATTTTCGCGGGGGCTATTCGGGTGATCCTCAAACCTCTCGTCCCTACATCGACACAGAGGCTTTCTCCTTCCGTTATGCATCCGGCACGGGGCTGGGAGACGCGGTGCATGGGCAGCGCCCCATTGATGTGCAGCTCTGGACGGCGACGCGATATTTGGGCCGGACGATGGGGGGAGACGAGACGGTGTTCGGCGTGAACTTCGCCGACGGACGGATCAAGGGCTACCCGATGATGGACCCTGCAAACAGAATGCTCACCCCCAACAGATTGGCGGTGCTGCTCGTTCGGGGACCTGCATACGGGCAGAACAGTTTCGAGCCGACACCGCAGACAGTCCGTGACCATGCCACTGGTCTCGAGTGGCAGCGGAGCGACAGCGGGCAGGCGTTGAGTTGGGGAGATGGCCTGGCCTACTGCAACGGTCTGGCACTGGACGGCCATGGCGACTGGCGCCTGCCGAACGCGAAGGAATTGCAGACGATCGTCGACTATGGACGCATCCCGGCAATTGCCGCGCCTTTCCGCCTGGTTCAAGGCGACGTCTATCTGTGGTCCTCAACCACGCACCTTGAAGGTCCACCGCCGCCGACGGACGAGGATCGCCCCTTCTCCCGTACCGGCGAACTGGCCGTCTACTTCGCGATAGGACCGGCGCTGGGCAGGATGGAGCAGCCTCCAGGTTCAGGCCTGTGGCGCTGGATGGATGTCCATGGTGCGGGCTCCCAGCGCAGTGATCCGAAGACGGCGGTCCCCGGTCAGTTCAGCAATGGGTTTGGGCCGCAAGGCGACGACATTCGCGGTCACAACCATGTGCTGTGCGTCCGCCGCCTTGCCTCTTGATGAAACGGACGGCACGCTGCTGCACAAGGGTTCAAGCCGGCGTGTCCCTCGTCTCCCCCCGGACGCAAGTCCCTCCTGGTCCCGCATTCAGGTCTCTGGTTCAGTGAGCGGCACTTCGGCCTGGTCCAGCAGCGGGACGGAGGCAGGAATCGCAACGCCCTGGCCGGGGGATCAACGGCGGGTCCGCGCAGCGCTGTCCAGCGCGAAACGGATCGTCGGCCCTCGCGGCAGCGGCTGGCCGGCCGGCGTGTTCAGGCTTCCCCGGGGCTCGATCGGCTGAGCTGGAACCGCTTCTCGATTCCGCCGCTGCCGAGACCCAGGCTCCCGCTTGAAACCGGACCGGAGTCCGTGCCGGCGAGGCGGCGTCCAACCCAACCTGTCCCGGTCCGGAAAACATGGTGCGCCGGGAACAGATCGGGCACACAATTATCTGATTATCAGGCTCAAATACTAACTTCGGCCCTTTCAAGGCCCTTCATGGGTGGTGATCGGCGTGCGGTCTGGTCGGGCCGGCGCGCATCCGATTGAGTCCATCGACCCTGTCACTGTTACGCGCCAGCCAGCTCCGGCGGAAAGCCGCCGTCACATGGATGACCAGCAGAGCGGCGAGCCCGAGGCCGGCATACTCGTGGACGGGCCAGAGCCACTCTCCAGCTTTCTTGCTTTGCAGGAAGGCGGCGAGCGGTTCAAGGTTTGGTAAAGGCATCCCGAATGGCTTTGGCGCTTCTCCATAGGCAATCCAGCCAGCATAGCCCGACAAGGGCAGGGCGATCACCAGAACGTACAATGCTAGATGCGCGCCCCTCGCGACCAGTACTTCTGCACGCGTACCCGATATTGGCGGCTTGGCCGAGCGTAGGGCGATGATGACGCGAACGAGCATGATGACGAATGCGCTCAGCCCCAATACTACATGAACATCTGTCCACCAGTCTGAGGCTGGGCTATCAGGGCGAACAATCTTGAATGCAAGCGCAAGTCCGATCAGCAGGGTGGGTATGATCAGCGCTGCTGCACTCCAGTGCATGAGCCGCATCAACCTTGGATATCTTTCGATCATGGGCATTTCCTCCACGATCCCTGATGCGCCAGGAGCCTTGTCGCGGCATTGAGGAAATGTTGCGCACCCGTTGCCGAGGGTGCTGTCAGTCTAACTGGAACTGTCCTCCCCGGTGGGCCGCCCCGGGGCCGTGGGAGGCGTCTCTGATGAAGCCGCTGTCGTTCAAGCGCCACCGCTATCCTGCCGGCGTGATCCGCCAGGCGTTGTGGCTCGACTTCCGCTTCACGCTCAGCCTTCGTGACATAGAGGGGCGGCTGGACTGGCATGAGCGGGTCCGCCTCGGTCTCTGACGCTTACGGAAGCGGCTATCGGGTTGCCACCCTGAAGGAGGCTATCGACCGGGTGCAATACCCCGGCGTGGACATAGCGGCCCTTGGGAACGACGGACCCACTCGAAGTCAGCACGGGTAGCTGTTGTAGCAGCTTTGAGACACGGGCTATTGTCTCAAGATGATCAACCTCAATCGTTACCAGCGACTTGTCCTTGGTGCAGCCGCTGCCGTCGTTGGGCTGGGCACTGCGTCATTGATCGCCGCCGAAGGATTCAACGGCGTGCTGTAGATCGGTGGCGTTCTCGTGACAGTTGTCCTTCTCGTGACTGCGATGTCTGGTATCGACGGGCCGCGTTTGGCCAACCAGAGGCTCACCTATCAAGGAAGCAGCCCGCCCGCAGTTGAAGAGAATCCGGCAACACTCGTCAACAATGGAACAACATACGAGAAGGCGTGGGTAATAAGTGCGGCCAATAGCTTTGACAGAATACGGAAGGAATAATCCGTTATGTCCAAGCTATTCGGACGTGCAAACATTGACTGGAAAATATTGCATCGTTCAGTACGACGAGAATCTACAAGTGCTGTAGAACACTTCGTTCTGAATACAAAAAATGGAAGACGGGAGATTTTCTTCGATGGCAGTTCGTTCATCGATAAAAATCTCTCGTCAGCAGACGCGATCGGTCCAGCAGGGAACGATCCGATGTTTCAGCGCGTGGTCGAGATTAGATTTCTTCCCAAGGCGGCTTTCGATTTGAGCGGGTTCATTCATCAAACAAGCAGTAGCGAGAAACTTCGAGAGTTTCTCTCCGATGACGATCTAATGAACATCAGGCGAGGGTTCGATGAGCGAAAGCGGCCTAAAGGAAAAGACGAGATCATAGTTCGGCTGCCCCAAATGACAGCCATTAAGTTGGGCGTTTTGCTCGACCTAATTCGAAATGATACCAATGACCTTGAGGTTCAAGACTGGACTGACAACTGCACTGGCGCGATAAGATACGCCTTGAGTGCTGAGTGATGGCCGGAAGGTGAGGGCACGCTGCCGGTGATGAGCCTCGGCACCCGCCGTCGATAGTAGAAGCGACCGCCTCTCCGCACGAGGAGATGCGTTCGAACCTTGTGGGGTAGGTTTGTGTAGCAGGGTTGTGTAGCAATCGTCCGGAGACGGTCCCCCAGACGGTAAAACCGCAGTGTTTTCAACGATTGGGAAGAAAATGGCGCGCCCGGAACGATTCGAACGTCCGACCCTCAGATTCGTAGTCTGATGCTCTATCCAGCTGAGCTACGGGCGCGCTGCCGCCTTGCGGGCAGGGGCGGGTCCATAGCGGAGGCCGGGCGCGGGGCAAGGCATTGCCTCCAGCGCGGAGGACTCAGCTGCGTGATAGCCGCTTGATACGGCTCTCAGCCATGAACTCCCTCGGCCGCCGCCTATTGGCTGAATACTCTTTGGGCCGCGTTTGTCGCCGGCAGCCTCGCCATTCCGGTTGCGCAGATGGCCAAGTGAACGTGATGGCAGCAAAGCACCTGACGATTTGTGAGACCTTGGCGGTCAATGCTTAATCAACACTATTGCTTAGAATCTCCTCTGCGCGGGAAGGCAAACAAAGCGCGACCCGTTTAGGCCTAACCCAGCGACACTATAAGCCGCTTCCCCACTGTAACGATCAATGCTCCAATACTCCGGAAACATAATTGTATCCAATACAAAGCTGATGTTCGAACCGTTAATTCGAACTTCCCTCGCAGCTCTTTGCGTTGTACTATTTGCAGAAATTTTATGGCGAACAGTTGATCTTCCAACGTCAACAAATATCACCGGATTTCGAAGCGAGGAATGCGTTACAGATGCCGGCCTTCCATAGTCTTCAACCCAACGACATCTAAGCTCAACTTCCTGGGCACGTACGGGCCATGCGAACAAAAAGGCTGTAAAAGTGGCAAAAATCCATCTCTGCATTTGACCCCCCCTGATCTCGGCAAATTCGTCGACACTGAGTGCGCAGCCACACCCCTCAAAGCAGCAGCTCGACGATATGGACGCCGGGCACCGGTTCGGCGAATTTTACCATGACAAGGGCTTCAGCGACAATGACGTGCTGGCCCACCGGCAACGGTTGGCTATGCCCCCCCTTGGCGCTCAACTTTGGCCGCCTGATCGCCCGCGCACCGTTCGATGACGGGGCCCACGCCGGCTGACCCGCGAAAACCGGCGGGCAACTGGCAGATGTCAGGAGAAAATGGCGCGCCCGGAACGATTCGAACGTCCGACCCTCAGATTCGTAGTCTGATGCTCTATCCAGCTGAGCTACGGGCGCGCTGCCGCCTTGCGGGCAGGGGCGGGTCCATAGCGGAGGCCGGGCGCTCGAGCAAGCCCGGAAAACCGATCGGCGATGCAGAATTCCTCGCCGCCCGGCGCCTTCCGTCGCGCCACAGCTTTGGCCAGACTGGGGCGATCCCCGCCGTCCTGCGCCCGAGGCCCCGTATGCGCCCCCTGCCGTCCCCCGCCGTTCCCCGTTCCGCATGCCGCTCCCCCGCCGTCTCCGCCCGTCCCGCCACGTCCCGTCCGCATATCCGATCCTGGCTGGCCATACTGGCCGCAGGGGCGCTGGCCGGCTGCGCCGGCCCGAGCCTGCGCGCGGACGCGCCCTTCGCGGCCGAGGGCCCTGCTCCAACCCCCGTCGCCCCGGCCCCCGTCGCCCGCGGACCGCTGGTCAGCGCCGCGCATCCGCTGGCGGTGGAGGCCGGGATGGAAGTGCTGCGGCGCGGCGGCTCGGCGGTCGACGCCGCCGTAGCGGTGCAGGCGGTGCTCGGCCTGGTCGAGCCCCAGTCCTCCGGGCTCGCCGGCGGGGCCTTCCTGATGCACTACGACGCCGCCACCGGCGCGGTGACCGCCTACGACGGCCGCGAGACCGCCCCGGCCGCCGCGGGGCCGGACCTGTTCCTCGGCGAGGACGGCCGCCCGCTCGGCTATATCGACGCCGTGCTGTCGGGCCGCTCGACCGGGGCCCCCGGCGTGGTGCCCATGCTGGCCATGGCCCAGGCGGCGCACGGGCGGCTGGCCTGGTCCAGCCTGTTCGGATCGGCCGAGCGGCTGGCCACGGACGGCTTCACCGTGACCCCGCGGCTGGCCGGCTTCATCGCCAGCCTCGCGCCGCAGATGGGCGCGCCCGACGCCCGGGCGTACTTCACCCGGCCTGGCGGGGATCTCTACGCCGCCGGCGACACCCTGCGCAGCCCGGCCTATGCCGAGACCGTGCGGCGGATCGCCCGTGACGGGGCCGACGCCTTCCGCCGCGGACCGCTGGCCGAGGCGATTGTCGCCGCCGTCGGCCGCGACCCGCGTCCAGGGACCCTGACCCTCACCGACCTTGAGGCCTATCAGCCGCTGGAGCGCGGGGCCCTGTGCCGCCCCTACCGGGTCTATGTGGTGTGCGTGCCGCCGCCGCCGTCCAGCGGCGTGGCGGTGTTGCAGCTGCTGGCCATGGCCGAGCGGACCCCGGCCATTGCCGGCGGTCCCGACGACCCCGACGCCTGGGTCGCCTTCGCCCGGCTGCAGCGCCTGATGTACGCTGACCGCGACCGCTACGTCGGCGACCCGGCCTTTGTCGGCGTCCCGGTCGAGGGCCTGCTCGACGCGGACTATGTCGCCGCCCGCGCCGCCCTGGCCCCCGGCCTGACCGGTCCGGCCGAGGCCGGCACGCCCCCCGGCGGCAGCCTGACCGCCGTCGACCGTACCCGCGAGCCGGCCGGCACCTCGCACCTCGTCATCGTCGACGCCCAGGGGGATGCGGTCAGCATGACCACCACGGTCGAGAGCCTGTTCGGCTCGGGTCGGATGGCCGGCGGCCTGTTTCTCAACAACCAGCTGACCGACTTCTCGCGCAGCGGTGAGGGTGCCAACGCCCCGGCCGGGGGCAAGCGGCCGCGCTCCTCCATGGCACCGGTGATCATCCTCGACCGCGAGGGCCGGTTTCTCGGTGCCCTCGGCTCGCCTGGCGGCACCTCGATCCTGGCATACAACGCCCGCGCCCTGATCGCCGTGCTGGACTGGGGGCTGCCGATGCAGCAGGCCTTCGATCTGCCCAATCTGGTGGCCCGAGGGGGCGGCTTCGGTGCCGACACGGGCCGCTTCAGTGCCGAGCTGCGCGAGGCCCTGGCGGCGCGCGGCGTGACCCTCGCCCCCAACGCCTCGGAGACCTCCGGCCTGCACGGGGCGATCTGGCGCGACGGCCGCTGGGACGCCGGGGCCGACGACCGGCGCGAGGGCGTGGTGGCCGTCGCCGCGCCCTGAGCTCGCGCCAGGATGGCGGGTCCCCGGGCCCGAAGAGACATCGCGCCTGATCTCAATTGGTCGTCACCCTCGGGCTTGTCCCCGGGATGACGGGTTTATGGCGTTACGATCGAGGCCGGCCCCTCAGGCCAGCGGCAGCACCAGCTCGAACACGGTCCCCTGCGGCCCGGTCTCGACCAGGGTCAGGTCGCCGCCGTGAGCCTGGGCCAGTTCGCGGGCGATGGCCAGGCCGAGCCCGGTGCCGCCGCGTGCGCCCGTGACAAAGGGCTGAAACAGCCGCTCGCGCACCCGCTCCGGGACGCCGGGCCCGTCGTCCTCGAGCCGCAGCACCCAGGCCCCCTCGCCCTTGCGGGCGCTGACGCGTACCCGCCCCCGGCCCTCGCGCGCCGGGTCGTTGAGGATGGCCTGCCGCGCATTGCGCATCAGGTTGACGAGGAGGCGGTGCAGCTGGTCCGGGTCGGCCGCGACCGTCGTGCGCGCCGCGAAGCGGCGCTCCAGCCGCACGCCGTCAGGGTCGAGGTCGGCGTCCTCGGCCGCCGCCTCCACCGCAGCGGCCAGGGGCACGCGCCGGCGCACCGGGGCCGGCTCCTCCGAACGGCCGTAGTCCAGCACATTGCCCGACAGGTCCGAGGCCCGGGTCAGGGCTCGCTCCAGCCGCGGCAGGGCCCGCGCCACCATCGGGTCGGGCGAGGCCGCCAGCCGCTCCGAGGCCATCTGCGCCGAGGTCAGCATGTTCCTCAGGTCGTGGTTGATGCGCGCCACCGCCTCGCCCAGCGCCACCAGCCGCTGGCGCGACTGCAGCGACTGGCGCACCTCGGCCTGCATGCGCGCCAGTTCGCGCTCGACCTGGCCGATGGCGTCGTCGCGGGCGCTGGGGGCCTCGGTCGGGGCCTGGGGGTCCCCGGCGAAGCGCTCGATGGCGCGCGTCACCCGCCGCAGCGGGCGCAGCACCAGCAAGGCCAGACCGGCGTAGAGGAGCCCCCCCGCCGCGGCGGCGATGGCCAGCGACAGCAGCAGGGTGTTGAGCAGATAGGCGCGCAGCTCCTGTTTCAGCGGCTCGGCCGGGGCGACGATCTCGATGTAGTCGCCGGTGCGGTAGCGTGGGGCCGCCCGCACCCGGATGGAGCGATCCGGGTGCCCCGCCAGCGTCCGCCACGGATCCAGCAGCCAGGCCCCGAGACTGTCCCGCCTGAGGTCGATGAAGTCCGGCGTGCGCGGCAGGGCCGGGGCCTGCAGCAGCAGGCGCAGCACACCCTGGTCGCTGACCGCCACCGCGGTCACGCCGCCAATGGCCAGCAGCTGGTCGCCGGTCTCCGGCTCGACCGCCGAATAGGGCAGGGCCTCGACCCCGACCGAGGCCAGCTCGGCCGACTGCAGCCGGTCGCGCAGCCACCGCTCGTGGAAGGTGGCGGCGCTCGGGGCGAGGATCAGCACCGCCACCACCCCGGTGAACACGGCGGTCAGCAACAGCAGACGCGTGGCCAGCGGATCGGGACGGCTGACCTGCTGGCGCAAGGCCGCCGCGGCGGTCAGCCATGTCCTGACCCGGGCAAGGCCCGGCTTCGGGGACGGGTCCACCGCGCCGCTCATGTCGACCGCCGCCGGAGCACATGGGCGCGGCCGGCGCGCAGCAACAGCGGCAGCACCACCGCCAGCACGAAGACGCCGGCCAGCGGGGCCCAGAACTGGGCGAACATGGCCTTGAGGTCGGGATCGGGATCGACCTTGAGAAGCTCGCCCAGCCGCGAGCCGATCCAGCAGTAGATGATGTGGGCCGGCAGCAGGCCGATCACCGTGGCCACGCTGTAGGGGCCGAGGCGGACGGCCATCAGCCCGGCGGCGACATTGATCATGTGGAACGGCACGACCACCGCCAGCCGGCTGGCCAGGACGTACCAGAACGTATTGCGGTCGATGCTGGCGCAGACCCGGTCCAGCAACCCGCCCCGGGCCATGCGCCGGCGCAGGCTCTCGCCGAGGGTGGTCCGGGCCGCCGCATAGACCGCCAGCGCGCCGAGGGTGGCGGCCACCGAGGTGGCGATCCCGCCCACCCACGGGCCGAACAGATAGCCGGCGGTAATGGTGACGAAGAACACGCCGGGGACCACGCTGGCGGTCAGGGCCGCGAACAGCAGCATGAGCAGCAGCAGCGCCGGCAGATAGTGCGCGGAAACGAAGGCCTGCATGTCCTCGCCATGCGCCTGAACCGTCTCCAGCGACAGGTAGCGGTTCAGGCCCGTCCCGAACACGAGGGCCAGGCCCAGGAGCACAAGGATCAGCGGCCAGAGCCGTTCAAGATGGTTCATTCTCGCTCCAGCGGCGGCTCCGCCCTTGACGGCCGGGGCCCCCACCCGTATAGGCCCGCCCTTCCCGAGCGGCGGACTATGTCCCGTCGCTCCAACCTAGCCATCGGAGCCGACCGTGAAGCGGACCTATCAGCCGTCGCGACTCGTGCGCAAGCGCCGTCACGGCTTCCGCGCGCGCATGGCCACCAAGAATGGCCAGAAGATCGTTGCGCGTCGCCGCGCCAAGGGCCGCAAGAAGCTCACGGCCTGATCGCGCCTGTGAGCTCCTCCCCGTCGCCGACGGGGGCGAGCCATGACGGAACGTCCGGACATCCAGCGCCTGACCCGGCGGCCCCAGTTCCTGGCGGCCGCCAGGGCTCGTTCCGAGGCCCGCGGTGCCGTGGTTGTACAATGCCTCCCCCGCGACGACGGCAGCCCGCATGTGGGCGTCGGCTTCACCGCCACCCGGAAGATCGGCGGGGCCGTGGTCCGCAACCGCGCCAAGCGCCGCCTGCGCGAGGCCGCCCGCGCCCTGTTGCCCCGTCTCGCCGAGCCCGGCTGCGACTATGTGCTTGTGGCCCGCATGGGCACGCCGGCCCGCCCGTGGGACCGCTTGCTTGACGATGTCGCCTCGGCCCTTACAAGGCTGGCGACCCAGGGGGCCCCGCCCCGGACGCCGCGCGCCCCCGCTCCCGGCCAGGACAGCTGACGCCGCATGAATACCGAGAACAGCCGCAACACGATCATCTTCGTGGTGATCACGGGCCTGATCCTGATCCTGTACCAGCTGTTCGTGCTGGAGCCCCAGGCGCAGCAACGCCGCGCCGCCCAGGCCGAGCAGGCCGTGGCCGCAGCCGCCGGCCTGCCGGTCGGGGATGACGCCCCGACGGCGGGCGCGGGCCTGATTACCGATCGTGCCCAGGCCCTGGCGGCCTCGGCGCGCGTGCCGATCGAGACCCCGACCCTGAGCGGCTCGCTGTCTCTGCTGGGCGGCCGGGTCGACGACCTGTTCCTGAGCAACTACCGCCAGACGCTGGACGCGGACTCTCCGCCGGTCGAGCTGTTCCGCCCCCAGGGCATGCAGCACGCCTTCTTCGCCCAGTTCGGCTGGACGGCGCAGAACATTCCCGGCGGCGTGCCGGGCCCGAACACGATCTGGCGCCTCACCGCCGGAGAGCGGCTGACGCCGCAGACGCCGATCACCCTGACCTGGGACAACGGCCAGGGCTTGCGCTTCACCCGCGAGGTCAGCGTCGATGACCAGTATGTCTTCACCGTGCGCGACACCGTGGCCAACCTGTCGGCCCAGCCGGTCACCCTGGCCCCCTACGGCCTGGTCGAGCGCGATGGCATTCCGTCGGACCTCGGCAAGCAGTTCATCCTGCACGAGGGGGCGATCGGGACCTTCGTAGACGACGACCGCGCCAGCACACGCCAGATAAAGTACGGCGACTGGGCCAAACGCCCGCGCGAGGAGTTCACCTCCACCGGCGGCTGGCTGGGCGTCACCGACAAGTACTGGCTGGCGGCGGTCCTGCCGGACCAGGCCGACGAGGTCACCGGCGTGGTCACCGTGCGCGGCGAGGGTGAGACCGCCGTCTATCGCACCCGCCTGCAGTCCGAGGCCATCACCGTCAATCCGGGCCGCCAGGTCACCGAGACCCAGCGCCTGTTCGCCGGCGCCAAGCGCAACGAGATCCTCAGCGCCTATGAGGACAACCTCGACCTGCCGCGCTTCATCTACGCCATCGACTGGGGGATGTTCTGGTTCCTGACCCGGCCGATCTTCCTGACCGTCGAGTTCTTCTTCGGCATCCTCGGCAACTTTGGCCTAGCCATCCTGGCCCTTACCGTCGTTGTCAAGCTGATCATGTTCCCGCTGGCCAACAAAGCCTACGAGAGCCTCTCCAGGATGCGCACGCTCGCGCCCAAGATCGAGGAGCTCAAGAAGAAGCACGGTGCCGATCCGCAGAAGCAGCAGCAGGAGATGATGGCTCTGTACCAGCGGGAGAAGATCAATCCGCTGGCCGGCTGTCTGCCGATCCTCGTGCAGATCCCCGTATTCTACGCCCTCTACAAGGTGCTGTTCGTCACCATCGAGATGCGGCACGCGCCCTTTTTCGGCTGGATCCGCGACCTGTCGGCGCGCGATCCGTCGAACATCTGGAACCTGTTCGGCCTGATCCCCTGGAACCCGGACGCGGCCCCCCTGATCGGCGGGCTGATCGGCAGCGCCGGGACCGGCGGCTTCACCCTCGGCCTGTCCATCCTGGCCATCGTCTACGGCCTGACCATGTGGCTGCAGCAGGCGATGAACCCGCCGGCACCCGATCCGGTTCAGCGCCAGATCTTCGCCCTGATGCCGATCCTGTTCACCTTCATCATGGCCCCGTTCGCGGCCGGCCTGCTGATCTACTGGACCTGGAACAACGTCCTGTCGATCCTGCAGCAGTATGTCATCATGCACCGCTTCAAGGCCGAGAACCCGATCGATGACTTCATCGCGAAGGTGAAGGCGCGCAGCGCGTCGAACAAGGCGTGACCGCTTCCGCCGCCGACACGCCCGGCGCGGACGGGCAAGGCGGGGACGGGCCCGATCTCGAAGCTCTGGAGAGGGCGCGCGTCATGTTCGCCCGCCCGGCCACCTTCGTGCTCGGCTGCGCGAAAATCGAGCAGCTGCCCGACCCAGACCTGCCCGAGGTGGCCTTCGCCGGCCGCTCCAACGTCGGCAAGTCCAGCCTGATCAACGCCCTCGTCGGCATGAAGGGGCTCGCCCGCGCCTCCAACGAGCCGGGCCGCACGCGCGAGGTCAACTTCTTCGAACTCGACGGCAAGCTGCGCCTCGTCGACCTGCCCGGCTACGGCTGGGCCAGGGCCTCCAGGGGCGAGGTCAAGCGCTTCCAGAACCTCGGCCGGGACTATCTGCGCGGCCGGGTCACGCTGAAGCGGGTCTATCTGTTGATCGACTCCCGCCACGGCCTCAAGGCCGTCGATACCGAGGCGCTCGACGCCCTCGACCTGGCCGCCGTCTCCTACCAGATCGTCCTGACCAAGGCTGACAAGCTGAAGAAGGGTGAGGGCGAGCGCATGATCGAGGCCACCCTCAAGGCGGTGTCCAGGCGCCCGGCCGCCTATCCCGAGGTGGCCCTCACCTCGTCCGAGACCGGCCTTGGCATGCCCGGGCTCCGGCTGGCCATCGTGAGCGCCACGGGGGTCGAGCCCTGAGCTCTAGCCTCGGCTGAAGGGCGCGTGACAGGGGGGACCGCGCCCTGTATCTGCGCCGCCATGAGCGAACATCCCGGCAGCGACGGCGACACGGACATCGATGCCAGGGACGCCCAGGCCTGGGCCACCGCCCGCACCCTGGCCGAGGCCCTGCCCTTCATCCAAGTCTATGACCGCGAGACCGTGGTCATCAAGTACGGTGGCCATGCCATGGGCGAGGAAGCCGTGGCGAAGCAGTTCGCCGCCGATGTGGTGCTGCTCAAGCTGATGGGCGTGAACCCGGTCGTAGTCCACGGCGGCGGGCCGCAGATCAGCGCCATGCTGGACCGCGCCGGGGTGAAGTCGAACTTCGTCGACGGCCTGCGCGTGACCGACGCCGACACCATGCAGGTCGCCGAGATGGTCCTGTCCGGCGCGGTCAACAAGGAGATCGCCCACTGGATCACCATGGCCGGCAAGGAGGCGGACGTGCGCGGCGTCGGCCTGTCGGGCAAGGACGCCGGCCTGTTGACGGTCGAGAAGACCACCCGGACCCGCCGCGACCCGGACAGCCTGATCGAGCACGAGGTCGACCTCGGCTTCGTCGGCGAGCCGACCAGGGTCGATCCCAAACTGATCGCTGGCCTGATCGCTTCGGAGACCGAGGACTGGGTGCCCGTGGTGGCCCCGATCGGCGTGGCCGAGGACGGGCGCACCTACAACGTCAACGCCGACACTGTCGCCGGAGCCGTGGCCGGGGCCCTGAAGGCCAAGCGCATGCTGCTGCTCACCGACGTGCCGGGGGTGAAGGGCGCGGACGGCCAGATCCTCCGCCAGATGACCGTCGGCGACGCTTCGCGCCTGATCGACGAGGGTGTTGCCACCGGCGGCATGATCCCCAAGCTGCAGACCGCCATGGCCGCCATCCGCAGCGGCGTCGAGGCTGTGGTCATTCTCGACGGCCGCCGGCCTCACGCCATGCTGGTCGAGCTGTTCACCGAGACCGGTGCCGGCACCCTGGTGAAGGCGGGATGAGCCAGGCCAACCTCACCCACGTCGAAGCCTGGATTTTCGACATGGACGATACCCTCTACCCCGCCGAGCAGGGGGTGATGCGGCTGGTGCAGGAGCGCATCAACGCCTTCATGGTCGGGGCTGTGGGCATGCCGACCGACGAGGCGCGCACCTTGCAGCGCCAGTTCCTCGACGAGTACGGCACCACCCTCGCCGGCCTGATGGCCAACTACGCCGTCGATCCGGCGCACTTCCTCGACGAGGTCCACGATGTGCCGCTGGACAGCCTCGAGCCGCACCCGGAGCTGGCCGAGGCCCTGTTGGCCCTGCCAGGCCGCCGCTTCGTCCTGACCAACGCCGCCCGCTCCCACGCCGACCGGGTGCTGGACCGGCTCGGCATCACCCACTGCTTCGCGGCCGTCCACGCCATCGAGGACATGGCGCTGACCCCCAAGCCCGCCCCCTCGACTTTCCGCCGCTTTCTCGAGCTGCACGACATCGCCGCCCAACATGCGGTCTTCTTCGAGGACACGCCGCGCAATCTCGAGCCGGCCAAGGCCATGGGCATGACCACGGTGCTGGTCGGCGAGGGCTGCGGCCGGCCGGTCGGCGACTGGATCGACCACATCACTCCGGACCTGATGTCCTTCCTTCGTCCCCACACGCGCTGAGGGTTCCATGAGCCACGACCTCGTCACCGTCATCGAAGCCGCCTGGGAGGACCGGGCCCAGGTCTCGGCCGCCACCCAGGGCGAGGTGCGCCACGCCGTCGAGCGCGCCCTCTCCATGCTCGATTCCGGCGAGGCCCGCGTGGCCGAGCGTGGTGCCGACGGGACCTGGACGACCCACCAGTGGCTGAAGAAGGCTGTGCTGCTGTCGTTCCGCCTCAACGACAACCAGATCCTGCGCGCCGGCGACCGCAGCATCAGCAGCCCGGCCCCCGGCATCGGCCCCTTCTGGGACAAGGTGCCCAACAAGTTCGGCGACATGACCGCCGCCGAGTTCCAGACCGCCGGCTTCCGCGCCGTGCCGGGTGCCGTGGTCCGCCGCGGTGCCTTCATCGGCAGGAACGTCGTGCTGATGCCCAGCTTCGTGAACATCGGTGCCTGGGTCGGCGAGGGGACCATGGTCGACACCTGGGCCACGGTCGGTTCCTGCGCCCAGATCGGGAAGAACGTCCACCTGTCCGGCGGGGCCGGCATCGGCGGCGTGCTGGAGCCGCTGCAGGCCAACCCCACCATCATCGAGGACGGCTGCTTCATCGGTGCCCGGGCCGAGGTGGCAGAGGGTGTGATCGTCCGCGAGGGTGCGGTGCTGGCCATGGGCGTCTATCTGTCCGGCTCGACGAAGATCGTCGACCGGGCCACCGGCGAGGTCTTCCGCGGCGAGGTGCCGGCGTACTCGGTGGTGGTGCCGGGCGCCCTGCCCGACCCCAACGGCGGCCCGTCGCTCTACTGCGCCGTCATCGTCAAGCGCGTCGACGCCCGGACCCGCGCCAAGACCGGCGTCAACGAGCTGCTGCGCGACTGACGCCGGTGGCCGGGCCAGTCCTCGATCCCGGGCTGCTGGCCCTCCTCGGCGGGGGGCTGGGCCTGATCCTTGGCAGCTTCATCGGCCTCGTCGCCGACCGGATGCCGCGCGACGAGGACGTAATCTTCCGGCCCTCCCGTTGCGACGCCTGCGGAAGGCCGCTGAAACCCTGGCACATGATCCCGGTACTGAGCTGGCTGGGGCAGCGCGGCCGCGCCGCCGACTGCGGCGCGCACCTGTCCCCGCGCCTGCCGGCGATCGAGCTGGCCGCGGCGGCGCTCGGCGTCTGGGCCGCCCTGCACCATCAGGGTGAGGTCTGGCCGTCGCTGGTCACCGCCGGGCTCGGCTGGCAGCTGCTGCTGATCGCCCTGATCGACGCCGAGCACTTCTGGCTGCCGGACGTCCTGACCTGGCCGCTCGCCCTCTCCGGCCTCGTCGCCGCCGCCCTGCTGACGCCCGATATGCTCATGGGCCGCGGCATAGGGATGGTCGCCGGCTTCGTCATCCTGTGGGGGCTGGGGTGGCTCTACCAGCGCCTCCGCAGCCGTCAGGGGCTGGGCGGCGGCGACCCCTTCCTGTTCGGCGCCGGCGGGGCCTGGGTCGGCTGGATCGGCCTGCCGTCTGTGCTGCTGTGGGGCTCGGCCGCCGGGCTCAGCCTGGTGCTGGCGCGCCTGATCCTGCGCCGCCCGGTGGCGATGACCGACCGCCTGCCGTTCGGGACCTTCCTCGCCGCCGGCGTCTGGCTCGTGTGGCTCTATGGCCCGCTGGGCCTGTGAGGGGGACCTAGCCCCGCAGCACGCCCTCGGCCCTCAGGGTCGCGTCGGCGTTCTCGGTGACGCCCAGTTCGCGCACGACCAGCCCTGCCCGCTCCAGCTCCGCCAGCCAGGCGAACAGCGGCCCGGTCCCCGTCCCCCTGACCGCGAAGCGCACCGCCCTGTCGTCGCCTGGCGTGAAAGTCGCCGTCACCCCCGCCGCACTCGCAGCCGCGGCGGCGATGTTCTCGATCTCCGAGACAGCCCGCCCGGCCGTGCCCCCGCTCCGCCCCGACAGGGTCGACAGCAGGGCGTGATCCGCCTGCGCCCGCATCAGGTCGCGCGATGCCATCTCCCGGAACGCCAGCAGCGGTGCCACGACCAGGAACCAGCCGAGGAACAGGGCGATCGCCGCCCCCATGACCGCCAGCATCCGCCGCTCGCGCACACTGCGCCCGTCCAGCCAGCCGCGCACACCGGTCATCAGCCCGCTCATCCCGCGCCCCCGAGGATCAGGTCGGCGACGAAGCCGCCCTCGCGCGGCTCCACCGTCTCCTCGGTCAGGCCATAGCCTCGGGCGGACATGCCCGCCCTGATCCGCTCCAGATCGCTCGGCTCGGCATAGGTGAGGGTTGCCCTCAGGGTCCCGCCGGCGTCGCTGACCAGCGCATCCAGATCGGCGGTCGAGACGCCCTCCATGGCCCCGAAGAGGGCAACCGCGGCGGCCGCAACCCCGCCCGGCGGCGGCAGTTCCCCGGCCCGGCGCCGCGCCTCGGCAGCCGGATCGGCTCCGGGCGGCAGGCCCGGGAACAGGCCCTGCGCCAGGATCCGGGTCTCGGCCTCCAGCGCCCGCGCCGCGCCGGCATCGCGCCCCGCCTCCGCCGCGATCACCAGCAGCGGCGACACCGCCAGCGCCGCGGCCAGCGCCATCGGCAGCCGCCAGCGTCGCCAGCCTCCCGCTTCACCTCGCGCCGGGCCGACGATCAGATTCAGCGGCGGGGTCAGGGCCGCCGCGATGAGCAGTTGCTCGACCGCCTCGGGCCGCTCGACCGGGACCACCTCGCGGCCGTCGGCCAGCAGGGGGACCAGCTCCGGCTCGACGCTGGCGCACAGGTCGAGCCCGCGCACGGCCACCCGCGGCCCGAAGCGCACGGCCGTCACCGTGTCGTCGGTCTCAGGCTCCGGCACCACCAGACTGTCCGGCAGCAGCACGTCTGCCTCCAACCCCAGCGTCCGCACCCAGTCGCGCCAGCCCTCGATGGTCGACCGCGCCGCCACGGCGGCGAGGCGAGGCGCGTCCGGGGCCCCTGGCGACAGTGCCAGCGTCAGCCGCTCCGCCTCCTCCGCCAGACACTCGCGCAGGGCCAGCAAGGCGGCCGCGCGGGCCTGGGCCTCGGTGCGCGCCGCCACCTGCACCCGCCGCACCGTCACCTCGGTGCCGGGGACGATCACCACCGTGCGCATCTCGCCCACGGGGACCGGATCGCCCGGTCCGATCTGGCCGCGCGCCAGCACCAGGCCGTCGGCGTCGAGGCTCAGCCAGGGAGCGGGGTCGCCGGCGACCGGCGGCAGCAGGATCAGGCGCGTGCGCGTCATGCCTCAGCCGGCGTTCCAGCTGCCGATGTCGGCGTCATTGCCGTCGCCGCCCTCGCGGCCATCGGCACCCCAGGACCAGACATCGAACTGGCCGCCGTGGGCCGAGGGGTGGCGGTACTGGTAGGGGTTGCCCCACGGGTCCTCGGGCAGCCGCCGGACATAGCCGCCCTGGCGATAACGCCCCGGCTGCGCCAGCCCGGCCGGCGGTGCCGCCAGCGCCTGCAGCCCCTGATCCGTGGTCGGAAATACCAGATTGTCGAGGCGGTAGGTCTCCACCGCCTGCTCCAGCGTGGCCACATCGGCCCGGGCCTTGCCGATCATGGCCCGATCCTGGCTGGGCAGGACGTTGATGGCCACCACCGTAGCCAGGAGGCCGATGATGACGATGACCACCATCAGCTCCACCAGGGTAAAGCCGGCGCGGCGGTCGGAGCGGCAGGGGGGAAGGGAACGGGTCATGTGCGCTTCTAGCCGAGGGTCAGGGTGTTGATCTGCAGGATCGGCAGCAGGATCGACAGCACGATGAGAGCGACGAGGCCGCCCATGATGACGATGATGGCCGGCTCTAGAAAGCTCAGCATCACCGCCGAGAAGGTGCGCACCTCGCGCTCCAGATAGTCAGCCGCGCGGTCCAGCAGGGTCTCGAGTCGGCCGCTGCTCTCACCCGAGGCGGTCATGTAGACGAGGATCGGCGGGAAGACGTCAGCGCGGCGCATGGCGGCGGATAGCCCGCCGCCCTCGCGCACCGCCTCGGCCATGGCCAAGGTCGAGGCCTTGAGCACCGTGTTCGGCACGGTCCGGGCGGTGATCGCCAGCCCCTCAAGCACCGGCAGGCCCGAGGCCAGCATGATCGACAGGGTGCGGGCCATGCGCGCGGCATGCAGGTCGCGGGTCAGGCGGCCCACCACCGGGGCCTTCAGCACCGCGCCGTCGAAGCGCAGCCGCACCGCTGGCCGGCGCAGCGCCGCGGCCCCGGCCAGCGCCCCCGCCACGCCGAGCAGAAGCATCAGCCAACCCCAGTCGCGCAGCCCCTCGGACAGGGCGATGACGATCCGCGTCAGCAGCGGCAGTTGCTGGCCCAGGCTCTCGAACTGCTCGACCACCCTCGGCACGACGAAGGCCATCAGCACCCCGATCACCCCCAGCGCCACGATCGCCAGCACCGCCGGATAGACCAGCGCCGTCACCACCTTGCCGCGGATCTCCGCCTGCCGCTCCAGCAGGTCGGCGAGGCGTTCCATAATTGATGCCAGTGCGCCGGAGCCCTCCCCCGCCGCCACCATGGCCCGGTAGAGCGGCGGGAAGGCGCGCGGCTCGCGCGCCATGGCGTCCGACAGGCGATAGCCCTCCAGCACCCCCGTGTGGACATTGCCCAGCACCATCCGCAGCGCCGGCTTCTCGGTCTGCAGCGTCAGGGTGCGCAGCGCCTCCTCCAGCGGCGACACAGTCACCAGGGTGGCCAGCTGTCGCGTCACCAGGGCCAGGGTCTCGCCGCTCATGCGCCCGCGGCCCGGCCGCGCCGCTGTCGACGCCGGCGTGCGCCCGGCCGGGGCCAGCTCAACCGGGATCAGGCTCCGGCGCTCCAGCTCTGCGCGGGCCGCGGTCTCGTCCACGGCGTTCACTACGCCCGAGCGGGTATGCCCCGCGGTGTCGACCGCCGTCCAGGCGAAGCCGGTGCTCACGCCGCCGCATCGCGGCCGTCGGCCGCGGTCTCCTGTCGCGACACCCGCACCGCCTCCTCGACGCTGGTCACCCCTTCCAGCACGAGCGCCCGGGCTTGGGCCGCGAGGGTTTCCGTGGGCTTCAGGGCGGCGGCCGCCAGGGCGTCCTCGCCGGCGTCCTCGGCAATCAGCCGGCGCGCAGCTTCGTCGATGCGGAGGATTTCATAGACCCCCACCCGCCCGACGTAGCCGGTCTGGTTGCACTCCGCACAGCCCTGTGGTCGCCACACGGTCTGGCCTGGCTTGACCCCTACCAGGCGCGCCGTGGCGGCGTCGGCCGGCTCGGCCCTGCGGCAGGACGGGCAGAGCCGCCGCACCAGCCGCTGGGCCGCGATCAGCCGCAGGGTCGAGGCCAGCAGGAAGGGCTCCACACCCATGTCGCGCAGGCGCGTGACAGCCCCGGCGGCGTCGTTGGTGTGCACCGTCGACAGCACCAGGTGGCCGGTCAGGGCGGCCTGAACGGCGATGGCCGCGGTCTCGACGTCTCGGATCTCGCCGACCATGACCACGTCCGGATCCTGGCGCAGGATTGCGCGCAGGCCCGCCGCGAAGGTCATGCCAACCTTGCTGTTGACCTGGGTTTGTCCGACGCCGTCGACGGCGTACTCGACCGGATCCTCGACGGTCAGGATGTTGCGGCGGCCGTCGTTCAGCTGCTGCAGCCCGGCGTAGAGGGTCGTGGTCTTGCCCGAGCCGGTCGGGCCGGTCACCAGCAGGATGCCGTTAGGCTCGCGCAGCGCCCCCTCGAAGGCGGCGAGCGTCGTCGGGGCCATGCCGAGCTGCGCCAGCCCCAGCCCGGCCTGGGCCTTGTCGAGGATGCGCAGCACCACCCGCTCGCCGGCCCGCGAGGGCAGGGTCGAGACCCGCACGTCCAGCGTCCGGCCGCCCAGCGTCAGGGGGATGCGCCCGTCCTGCGGTACCCGCCGTTCGGCGATGTCCAGCCGCGCCATGACCTTGACCCGGCTGACCAGCAGTGGCGTCACGCGCGGGCTCAGGCTCAGCACCTCGCGCAGCACTCCGTCGATCCGCAGCCGCACCACCAGCCCCGTCTCATAGGGCTCGATGTGGATGTCCGAGGCACCGACGCGCACCGCCTCGGCGATGACGCCATTGATCAGGCGGATGATCGGTGCGTCGTCGCTGCTGTCCAGCAGGTCCGCGGCAGCCGGTATCTCGTCCGCTAGACCGTCGAGGCCGCTCGGCATGTCGAGATCGTCGCCCGCGTTGAAGCCGTCGCCCGCGTAGATCTCCGCCAGGCGGCGGTCAAACTCGTCGGCCTCGACCGTCTCCACCTGAAGGGGCCGGCCCAGCACCCGCCGCGCCTCCGCGAGCGCCCGCGGATCTCCCCCCCGGCGCATCGCCACCTGCGCCCTCCCGCCGTCCCCGGCGAGCAGGATCACGCCGTGACGCTTGGCGAACCCGTAGGGCAGCGCGGGCAGGACGGCGCTCACGGGATCGGGCGTCCCTCGACCCCGGCCGGCGGCTCGGGCGCGGCCGGGGGCTGGGTGCGGATGTAGTCGCGCAACAGGACGTCGATCGAGGGCTCGGCGGCCGGGTCGATCGCCAGCTGGCCGGCCCGCACCTGGCCGTAGCGGTTGGCCGCCACCCGCGCCGTATCGGCAGGACCGCGGAGGATCGTCGGGCGGATGAAGATCACCAGATTGGTCCGCTCGTTCGACCGCGAGGTTGAGCGGAACAGCGCCCCGACGCCGGGCAGGTCGCCCAGCACCGGCACCCGGTCGGCACCCAGGGTCTCGCTTTGCGACAGTAGCCCCCCCGCCACGGCGATCTCGCCGTCGCCAATCACCAGGGTATTCTCCAGCTCGCGCTTGTTCAGCACCAGATCGGTTGCCGAGGCGGTAAGCGAGCGGTTGATCGACGATACCTCCTGCCGGACGTTCAGGGTGATCGAGCCGCCGGCATTGATCTGCGGCCGCACCGTCAGCTTGACGCCGATGTCCTGCCGCTCGGTGGTGGTGAAGGGATTTGACTGTCCGTCCAGCAGGGTCCTGCCGGTCGTGATCGGGATCTCCTGACCGACCAGGATCTCGGCCTCCTCATTGTCGAGCGTCACCAGCGACGGGGTCGACAGGATGGTGGAGCCTGTGTCGGCCTTCACCGCATTGACAATGGCCCCGAGCAGCACGTCGCCGACCTGCACGCCACCCCCGCCCGCGAGACCGTTGAGGGTCAACAGGCTATTCAGCGCCGCCTGCTGCACGCCCTCGCGCACCGGATCGTCGGCGTCGAGGGCGTTGGCGGCGATAGCACCGCCGACGGCGGCCAGCGGTGCCGGTGAACTGCCATAGCTGTTCACGAACAGCGGATTGCCGTCCTCGCCTGCCGCGCCCCATTGCACCCCCAGCTCGCGCAGGGCCTGATCGGTCAGCTCGACGACGATGGCCTCGACCAGCACCTGCTGGCGCGGGCTGTCCAGTCGACGGATCACCTCGGCCAGGGTGCGCTGGGTCTCCGGCGAGGCGGAGATCACCAGGGCGTTGGCGCCAGGTACCCGCGCCACCGTGGCACGACGATCCCCCTGGGGCACCGCGACGGCGACCGCCGCGGCCGGAACCGCTGCCCCGACGCCCGTGGCTCCGGCCGGTACCGCAGCCACCGACGAGCGACCGGTCGCGCCCGCCGTCACGGGCTGGCCGACGATCTCCTGCAGCACCGGCAGCAGCTGCTGCGCGTCGGCGTTCTCAAGGAACACCACCTGGATGTCCTGGGCGCTGGCCGCGCGGCCGTCGAGGTCCTGCGCCAGCCCGGCGACCCGCGTCACGGCGGCCGGATCGCCGCGCAGGACGAGCGTATTGGAGCTGACCACCGGCGTCACCGTCACCAGCCCGGGCGCGCCGCCCGGCCCGGCCAGCACCTCATCCAGGACCCCGGCGATCTCGCGCGCAGACGCATTGTTCAGCGTCACCACCTCGAAGGCGGCGCGGTCGACGTCAATGCGGCTGATCAGGGCGCGGATGCGCGCCAGATTGTCGGCGAAATCCGCCACGACCACGCTGTTGCCGGCCGGGTTGGCCAGCACCTGCCCCTGCGGCCCGACCAGCGGTCGGATGGTCTCCGCCGCCGAGGCGGCGTCGAGGTGGCGCAGGGTGAACACCTCGGTGGCGAAGCGCTCGGCTCCGACCGTGGTCGGGCCTTGAGCCGCGCCGGCGGCGGGGCTGATGCGATAGGCACCCGACGCGGTCGGGGTCACCACCAGCCCGTTGGCCCGCAGGGTCGACAGGAAGACCTCGAACAGCTGGGCCCGGCTCAGCGGCCGGTCGCTGGAAATCGTGACCGTCCCAGACACCGCCGGATCGACGATGAAGGTCCGCCCGGTCGAGCGGGCGACATCCTGGATGAAGGCACGGATATCGGCACCCTGGACGTTCAGGGTCTGGCCCGCCTGCGGCGCGGCGAGCGCCCCGGGCGGGCCGGCGACCGGCTCGATGACGGTGAGGGTCAGGCTCGCCAGCGCCGTCATAGCGACGGCGAGCGGGCGGCGGGCGGCAGGCGGAAGTTGGGTCAAGGGCCGGTCCTTCTGCCGGCGGAGGGCCCGGATCTCGGAACAGATCGTTCCGGTCCCGGACGGACCACCGCCGTCTTCGCCCCCCTCGGGCGCGTCCGATGCTTTAGCGCACGAAAGCCCCGAGGGACCTCACGGCTGGATGACGGAAAGATGACAGAGAAGTGACATAGCCCGGAAGCGCCGGTTTCAGGGGCGGAGCGAGTCCCAGGTGCGGCCGGCGGCAGCCAGCGGGGCGGCCGCGCGCGCCTGCAGCCACGCGAGGTTGGCGTCGGCCTGATCCGGCGGCAGGTTTCGGCGCAGCAGCGCCTCGGCCTCGGTCGACTTGCCCTGCAGCCCCAGCACCAGGGCGAGGTTCTGCTGCACCTTCAGCCCGGCCCCGGGCTGGGCCGCCGCGCGGCGCAGAAGCGTTTCGGCCGCCGCCGCGTCGCCCGCGGTCAGCCGCGCCATGGCGATGTTGGCCAGCAGCGCCGGCTGCTCCGGGGCCAGCCGCAGACCCTCGGCCCAGGCCGCCTCTGCGTCGGCGGGACGCCGCACCTGCTGATAGGCCACCCCGAGCAGCGACCATGCCCGCCAGTCGCCCGGCTGCAGGTCGCGCGCCTGTTCCAGGGCAGCGATGCCGAAGAAGGCCTCGCCGCGCGCAATATGCGCCCGGCCCAAGGTCATCAGCAGGTCCCTGTCCATCGGACGCGCCGCCAGCGCCGCCTGGGCGATGGTCGCCGCCTGCTCGCCCTGGCCCAGTTCGATCAGGGCGTTGGCAAGCCGCAGGGCCGCCTCGGCATCGGAAGGATGGGCCGCCAGCTCGGCGCGCCAGAACACCGAGCGGGTGAGGGCGTCGGCGCGCTCGATCTCGGCCCGTCGTTCGGGCGAGGCGGGAGCCGAAACTGCACCGCCGGCCGCCGCCGGCGGGGTCTGCGCCGCCGCGGGCGCGGCGAGCGCCAGGACGGTTGCGAGAACGGCGAGGCTGCGCGACATGGATCGGGTCCGGGTGCGGAACGTGAGCCGGCAGGGTCGCGCGCCGTCGTCAACCAACGGTTAACGTCCGGACCGCTTCACGAAAGGCCCGCCATGCCCCGCCCCGACCTGTTCGCCCCCTACGACGCCCCCGCCCGCCCGATCCGGCTGGTCGGCCCGGATGTCACGCTGCAGGGCGTCGCGGCGGCCTGGGCGGGCACCCAGGGCTTCCGTGGCAAGCCCGGTCAGCTGCTGCTGGTCCCGGGTCCCGACGGGACCCCGGCCGAGGCCCTGTTCGGGACCGGCGAGCGCCTCGAGCCGGCCCGCTGCCGCACCCTCGGAGCCGGCCTGCCCACCGGCGTCTGGCGGCTTGAGGACGTCCCCGCTGACCTCGCCGAGCGCGCCGCCGTGGCCTTCGGCCTTGGGACCTACCGCTTCGACCGCTACCGCGCCCGTCCCGACGCCCCGGCTCCGCAGCTGGCCCTGCCTGCCAGCGTCGACGGCACCCGCGTCGGTCGCCTCGTCGCCGCCACGGCCCTGGCCCGCGAGATGGTGGACACCCCGGCCGCCGACATGGGTCCGCTGCAGCTCGAGACAATCGCCCGCGAGATCGCGGAGGCGCACGGCGCCAGCCTGACCGTCACCAGCGGCGACGCCCTGCTGGAGGCCAACTATCCGTCGGTGCACGCCGTCGGCCGCGCCGCCGACCCGGCCCGCGCCCCGCGCCTGATCGAGATGGGCTGGAAGCTGGACCAGACCGCCCTGCCGATCGTCGCCCTCGTCGGCAAGGGCGTGGTGTTCGACACCGGCGGCCTCGACATCAAGCCCGCCGCCGGCATGCGCAACATGAAGAAGGACATGGGGGGTGCCGCCCACGTCCTAGCCCTTGGCCGGCTGGTGATGCAGGCCGACCTGCCGGTACGGCTGGTGGTGATCGTCGCTGCAGTCGAGAACGCCATCTCCGGCGGCGCCTTCCGGCCCGGCGACATCCTCGCCACCCGTCAGGGGCTGACCATCGAGGTCGGCAACACCGACGCCGAGGGCCGGCTGATCCTCGCCGACGCCCTGACCCGGGCCGGGGAGCACAGGCCCGACCTGACGCTGGACTTCGCCACCCTGACCGGGGCGGCCCGCATCGCCCTGGGGCCCGAGCTGCCGCCGCTCTACACCGATGACGAGGCGCTGGCCGCCGGCCTGCTCGCCGCAGCCGCCGAGGTCGACGACCCCCTGTGGCGCATGCCCCTGTGGCCCGGCTACCGGCCCGCCCTCGAGGCCGAGATCGCCGACCTGCGCAATGATCCGGCCAGCTGGGCCCAGGCCGGATCGGTCACCGCCGCGCTGTTCCTGCAGACCTTCGCGCCGAAGACCGGTGCCTGGGCGCATCTGGACATCTTCGCCTGGAACCCGCGCGGCCGCCCCGGCTGGCCCGAAGGCGGTGAGGCACAGGGATTGCGCGCCGCCTTCCGCCTGCTGGAGACGCGTTTTCCCCGCTGAGCTCACCGCCGTTAACGCGACCTTCGCTCTCCACTGCTAGAGAGGTCGCTCAAGGACGCGAGCCCGGCTTTTTGATCCCACTTTCCGCCCACGACCCGGAGACCACCCTCATTCTGGACGGCGTCGCCGCCCTGGAGCTGGAGGGGATTCTGCCGGCGCGGGCCTATCAGCCAGTCGTGCCGATGCAGGGCTGCGTCGCTGTCGCCCCGGTTCGCGAGTGTCCGGAAGATGACGGCCGCCAACGCGACCAGCTGCTCTTCGGCGAGATCTTCGACGTCCTGCACGAGGCCGAAGGCTGGTGCTTCGGCCGCGGTCGCCGCGACGGGGTAATCGGCTGGGTCGAGGCCCCCGCCTTGTCCGCGCCGGTATTGCTGGCCACCCACCGGGTCTCGGGCCTGCGCACCTATGTCTATGCCGGGGCCGATCCGCACAGCCAGCCGGTCATGCTGCTCAGCCTCAACGCCCTCGTCACGGTCCGCGGCGAGACCGGCGACTTCCTTGAGGTCGAGCGCGCCGGCTTCATCGCCCGCCGCCATCTCGCCGACCTGCACGCCTTCGAACATGACCCGGCCGAGGTGGCCGAACGCTTCGTAGGCGCGCCCTACCAGTCCGGCGGACGCGAGAGCCTCGGTCTCGACGACGCAGGCCTCGTCCAGCAGGCGCTCTACGCCTGCGGCCTCGGCTGTCCGCGCCGGGCGACGCAGCAGGCCAGCACTCTCGGCGTCGCCATTCCGGCCGCCGAGGCGCGCCGCGGCGATCTGGTGTTCTGGAATGGCCGCGCCGGGGTGCTGGTCGCCCCGGATCATGTGGCCCACGCCAGCCTCGAGGCCCTCGCCGTCCAGGTCGAGCCCCTCGCCCGCGCCACCGGCGGGTCCAGAGCCATGATCCGCCGCCTCTGAGCCCGGACGCAAGGGGCGGCCCCCGCAGGGACCGCCCTCGCGAGCGCTTGAGATCAGACCGGGCGTCAGGCCGACGGCTGGGCCGGGGTCGTCGCTTCGGCGGTCGGGGCCGCCGCGGCACCCTCAACCGGAGCCTGGCCGTCGGCTGCCGCACCGTCCGCCGGCACCGCGGCACCCGGCTGGCGCGCCGGATCCGGTGCCGGGATAGCGTAGCCGCCCGAGCCCTGCGAGCGGAGCCAGGCGATCAGGTTGATGCGGGTCTCGGTGTCGCGGATACCGGCGAACGACATTTTGGTGCCGGCGATGTGCCGCTGCGGTGCCTTGATGAACTGGTCCATCTCGTCATAGGTCCAGACCGGCGCGATCGCCTTGTGGGCATTGAACGCGTCCGAATAGGCGAACCCCGGCATATGCATGACCGGACCGCCGATCACGGCCCACAGGTTCGGGCCGATACCGTTGGCACCGCCCTGGTTCACCGTGTGGCAGGCCTGGCAGCGGGCAAAGGCCGCTTCACCGGCGGCCAGGTCGGCGACCGGAAGGACCGTGCCCCAGTCCGGCGGCAGTTCGACTTCGACGGTGCCCGACGGCTCCTCCGGAGCATCGATGAAATAGCCCATCTTTTCCGGTGGCTTGGTCTTGTAGATGTAGCCGATCGCGTAGGGCATGCCGACCAGGACCATGGCCGTCGCCAGACCCGCGCCGAAAATCTTGTTCCACTTCAGATCGCCGCTCATGCGCGTCGTCGCTTCCCGTCCAGTCTGAGTCGGGCCCGCGCTCTGCGCAGGCCTGTTGCGCGGGCGTCTGTTGCACGCTAGCGCGACCTTCGCAACCGGTCCGGGGGAGCCCCGGCGCCGCATGCCGCGCCCGGTCCACCCAGGAGCCCCGGATGAACCCTATCGTCGTCATCCCCGCGCGCATGGCCGCCACCCGCCTGCCGGGCAAGCCGCTGGCCGACATCGGCGGCCGGGCCATGATCCTGCGCGCCTGGGACCGGGCCTGCGCCTCGGGCCTGCGCGTGGCCGTGGCGGCCGGGGATGCGCAGATCGTCGATCTGGTGCGCGCCGCCGGCGGCGAGGCGGTGTGGACCGATCCGGCCCTGCCCTCCGGCTCGGACCGGGTGCGGGCGGCGCTGGATACCCTCGACCCCGGCCGCCGCCACGACGCCGTGGTCAATCTGCAGGGTGACATGCCCTTCGCTGACCCGGCCACCTCCACCCTATGCGTCGAACTGCTGGCGGAGGGCGGCGACATCGCCACCCTGGTCGCCGCCGAGGCCGATCCGTCGGACCGGACCAATCCCGATGTGGTCAAGGCCGTCCTCGCCTTGCCCGAGGGAACCGACCGCGGCCGCGCCCTCTACTTCACCCGATCGAATCTGTATGGCGAGGGGCCGGTGTGGCGGCACATCGGCGTCTATGGCTATCGCCGTGACGCGCTGGACCGCTTCTGCGCCGCCCCGCCCTCGCCGCTGGAGCGCCGCGAGAAGCTGGAACAGCTGCGCGCGCTCGAACTGGGCCTGACCATCCGCGCCGCCGTGGTGGCCGAGGCACCGCTCTCGGTGGACAATCCCGCCGATCTGGAGGCGGCAAGGGCATTCATTGTTTAGGGCGCTACCGCTCGCGACGCGGTCGCTCGCTGCTTGAGCGCAAGCCGCGCCACGCCCTCCTCGTCATGGCCGGGCTTGTCCCGGCCATCGATAAACGCAGCCCCCGAAGCGTCGCGCCTGGGGGCCGCCGGGACCAGTCCGGCGATGACGAAAGGATCAGGCCTCCGCCGTCTCCGTACGCCTCTTCATCAGGGCGTCGAAGCTGTCCCACACGCCCTCGGCACCATGCCAGGCTCCCTTCGTCGCGGCCTTGGAGTATTCGGTCGCCCGGGCCTCGAAGAAGTTGGCGTGCTCCACGCCCGACAGCAGGGCCTGCAGCCACGGCAGCGGATTCTCGGTCACGCCATAGACTTCCGGCAGCTTCAGCTGGCGCAGGCGCCAGTCGGCGATGAAGCGAATGTAGGCCTTGATGTCATCGGGGGTCATGCCCTGCACCGGGCCCTGCTCGAAGGCCAGGTCGATGAACTTGTCCTCCATGGTGATGACGTGCTTGCAGCAGTCGACGATGTCGTCCGCCACGGCCTTCGTCACCGCCCCCGTCTCCTTGTTGAAGGCGTGGTACAGCTTGATGATGCCTTCGCAGTGCAGGCTCTCGTCGCGCACCGACCAGCTGACGATCTGCCCCATGCCCTTCATCTTGTTGAAGCGCGGGAAGTTCATCAGCATGGCGAAGCTGGCGAACAGCTGCAGCCCTTCGGAGAAGCCGCCGAACATCGCCAGCGTCCGGCAGATGTCGGCCTCGGTCTCGACCCCGAACTGGCCCATGTAGTCGTGCTTGTCCTTCATGGCCTCGTATTCCATGAAGGCCCCGAACTCCGCCTCGGGCATGCCGATGGTCTCGAGCAGCAGGGCGTAGGCGGCGATGTGGATGGTCTCCATGTTGGCGAAGGCCGCCAGCATCATCTTGACCTCGGTCGGTTTGAACACCCGACCGTAGCGCTCCATGTAGTTGTCCTGGACCTCGATGTCCGCCTGGGTGAAGAAGCGGAAAATCTGGGTCAGCAGGTTGCGCTCGCCGTCGTCCAGCTTGGTCGCCCAGTCCTTGCAGTCCTCGCCCAGCGGCACCTCCTCGGGCATCCAGTGGACCTGCTGCTGCTTCTTCCACATGTCGAAGGCCCAGGGGTACCGGAACGGCTTGTAGGCGGCGGAAGGCGTCAGCAGGCCGGACAGGGCGGGCGTGATCGGCGTGATGGCGTTCATGGCGAGCGATTCCAGCGGAGCAGACAGGCTCCACACCCTGCGGCACCCGACCGCCCACGCCAAGCCCCAAATCGCCCATCTTGCGATCACATTTCGACGCAGCCCCAGATGTAGTAGGTTCTAGCCAGATTTCTGGGGAGGGATGCGGGGATGAAGGTGAGCGTCCTGCTCCTCAACACCGCCGCCGCCGTCGTGAGCCACAGTCCCTGCGTCCTGTCCCTGTGCATTCCGAATGATCAGCCTCGCCAGCTGCCCGGAGGCGAAGCTGACAGGGCCATGGCCATCCGCGGATGCGACCCTCGTGGCGGCGGGTGCCGGCACTCAACAAGCAAGGGACTCCAAATCACGTCATAGTGATAAAATGATCGAGTGAACCGGAGTCTAATTGACGGCCGAGGGAATGGGAGCCTCCGTGTCTTGCCGCGAGTTCACTTGAAGCCTTTGCGCGGCCTGGTTGCAGACCTGCATGTTGAATGATGCAGACCACTTTGGATGCTTCAGTTTCGAGGGCTTCCAAGATTGCCCAAGTTTGTGTTGATCCAATCCTGTGGCTATCTTCGCCATGTTGAATAAATGGACCGGGTTTTTTCGCGTGGCGAGAATCGTGATTCCTTTGAGTGTGGCGGTCTCGCTGTTGTTGCTTTCTTGCGGCGGTGGCGGCGGCACTTCCGCCCCGACGCCGGGATCGGGAACACCGACGCCGCCTGTTGGCGAGATCATTGTCCCGGTGGTCGGCAGCAGCCGCATGATCACGCCGGAGTTTAACAGCTATAATTTCAATGTGTTAAGGGTCGCGAGCGACGTCGAGAATCCCGCCTTGATCGCCGGGCTCCGCGCACTCAATGCAGGCAGCCTTCGTGTACCCGGTGGTACTCCGGGCGAATACTGGGACTGGCAGCGCGGCGGCATTCGTCTCGGACCCTATCCTGGTCTGCCCGGTCCCGCGCCCTTCGGAGATGATATTCTCGCGATTTCGGGCCTCACGCCACCGGTGATTGATCGGCTGCTGGACAATGTCGGCACTCCCGCACTTTTTACGGCGAACGTCCTTACAGCTTCCCTGGACGAGAACCTGACCGACATTGCTGCTTTCCGGGCGCTGGGCCAGCCCATCACTCGCATCGCCCTGGGCAATGAGGAGTACTTCCGGCTCCCCAATCCGGCAGCGCGCTTCCCCTCGGCGCGAGCCTATGGCGATCTCGCACGCGAGTGGGCGGGCCGGTTTCGGCTTGAGGCACCGACAGCCAGACTGGCCGTGATCGCGCCTTCGCCGCTTCGCAACACCGGCATCACTTTCGAAGACTGGATCGCAGGGCTTGATTCGGCCGCCGTATGGCCGGCGGTCGATGCCGTCGCGATCCACCCCTATTTCGACACAACGGCCTTGCGACCTCTTTCCTCGCCGGCCTCCGGCGAAGCCATGATCGCCGCCATGATCGCTCACGACAACGACTACCTCTCCCGGGTTACGGCCCGGATCCCGGCGAGCAAGTCCATCTGGGTGACCGAATGGAACGTCTTTGAGGAAGAGGCCGTTGCCGTCTCTGGCGGCAGCTGGCTCACGGCGGTGGCGAATCTGGCCCGCGCCGTCAACTTCCTCTCCAACCCCAGGGTCGAGCTGTCCTCCATGCACGTTGCCGTCGGTAACCGACAGTGGAGCGCGCTCACGGACGCCAGCGGCCGTGCGCTGGATTACGCTGACGGGCGACCCGTGGTGATCGTGGGAGCACCTTTCACGCTCACCGCAAATGGCGAAGCGATGGCGCTCCTGGGTGCAGCAACGCGCGGTGGCGGTTCGGCACAATCCCTCGACCTGGGGGCAGCATCTGGCGGCCGGGTACTGGTGGGCGCTCGCATCGCGAGCACGGACGGCCGGGTACGAGATATCCTTGTGAACGGACGCGCCACCTCGGTCAGGGTACAGACAAACGGGCGTGTGCTGCTGCTGACGGCGCAGTTCGACCGGGGGACCGTCGCGACGCAGACCCTGCAGCGCTCAAGTTTCTTCACAGCCGACAATCTGGTCACCCTGCCTCCTTTTTCGGCAGCCTTGATTGAACGGCCTTGAGCCGCGGCGCGGATTGGGCACCGCCTCGTTCGTCCATTATCTTGGCCGTCCCGCCTGAGTGCCCGCTGACACACCGGGATGGAGCCTGACGATCCTCGCCATCGCGATCACCGGGTCGGTCTTCCGCGTCACGGCGGTCGTCGAGATCCGCAAGCCCGACCGGCCCGGACGGGAAACCGAGGCGTGAGGACCCGGGCGTTGCGCCGCCGCCCCCGACGCTCGCCCCTACTCCACCGCCGCCCGGACCTGATCCAGGAACGCGTCCCGCGCGGCGCTGCGGGCGCGGCCGGTGGCGGTCGGCCAGGACGACAGGATCACCACCACCAGCCGGCGCTCCGGGTCCACGTGGATCTGCTGGCCGAAGATGCCGTTGGCCTCAAACCGCGTGCCGTCGGCGCGGGTCCACCACTGGAAGCCATAGCCCCGGTCGTTCTCCGGGAAGTCGATGCTCTGGGCCGTGGCGCGCTCGAACCACCGCGGGCTGGCGATCTGCCCGCCTGGCACGGCGCCGCGCTCCAGCGCCATCTGCCCCACGCGGCCCCAGTCGCGCAGGGTGGCCGAGACGCAGCAGCCGCCGCTCTCCCGGCCCTGCGCGTCCAGCATCCAGAAGGCGGCGCTCTCCATGCCCGCCGGATCCCAGATTTTTTCTTTCAGATAGGCCGCCAGCGGCTGGCCGGTCGCCCGCGCCACCAGCACCCCGATCAGATTGGTCTCGCCGGTGTTGTAGTTCCAGCGCTCGCCGGGCGGGAAGGCCCGCTCCAGCCGGCGCATATAGGCTACCGTCGCGTCCTCCCCCGCCGGCGGCGGCGTCAGGTAGAAGCGCGCCACGTCCGAGGTCGGGTCGGTGTAGTCCTCGTCCCAGGCGGCGCCCGAGGTCATGGTCAAGATGTGGCCGATCCGCACCCCTTCATAGGCCCCGCCCGCCAGCTCTGGCAGATAGTCGGTGACCAGGTCGCCGGTGGAGCGTAGCGCCCCGTCGACGAGCGCTGCCCCGACCAGAGTCGCCGTCAGCGACTTGGTCATGGAAAAGCTGGCCCAGACATCGCCGGGGGTCAGACCCAGGCCGTAGCGCTCCAGCCGCACCCGCCCGTCCTGCAGCACCAGCACCCCGGCGATGCGCTCGGCCTCCATGTAGGCCGTCGGGTCGAGGTCGAGCGGCTCCCCCTCGGGCAGCGGCCGCGGGTTGGGCGAGGGGTCGATGCGGGCGTGCGGGATCAGCTCCGGCATGCGGCGCAGGTCGCGCTCGCGCCGCTCGGCCGGCCAGAACAGCACCTCCATATCCGGCGGGATGGCGAAGGGCGCGGCGGGCGCCGGGGCCGCAGGCGGCGGCGTCTGGGCCCCGGCGGGCGTCCCTCCCACCAGAGCACCGGCCAGAACGGCGGCCGCGGCGAGGGCCAGCAGGCAGCGACGGAACAGGGACATGCAGGAACTCCGCTTCGACGGGGCGAGGAAGGCCCGGCCCCGCCCCGGCGTCAAGCGCCGCGCCTCACTCCGGCAGGGTCCAGCGGGTCAGGACCGACCGCACCCGCCCGTCGCGACCCACCTCGATCAGGCCCGAGCGCACCGCCTCGCCCCCGGCCCAGGCCACCTCGGCCTCGAAGGCGAAGTAGCGGGTGGCGACCGTGACCTGCTCGCGTTCCGCCGCCGTCGGGGCCAGCTCGGCCAGCGCCGGCGTCGCCCAGACGGCGTCGACGTCGGCCCAGCCGCCCGCCGGCCGGCTGGCCAGCACCCGTCGCGCCGCCTCCACCGACAGCCGCTCCGGCACCAGCATGGCCAGCAGCGGCGCATCGGCCGGGGTCAGGCTGTTGACGTTGAACTGGCTCGGCCCCGTGGTCGGCAGGGCGCAGACCCGCGGCCGCAGCCGGGCGTAGGCCCCCGCGCCGACCCCCAGCCCGCGCAGCTCGCTGGGCTCTGCCAGCAGGCCGCCATCGGCGATGGCCTGCGCCAGCCGGCTGGCCAGCCGCTGCGCCTCCCCCGCCGACACGCCCAGCCCCTGCTGGAAGGCGACGAACTGCGCCTGACCCGTAGGGCTAGGGACCAGCGCGCCGGGCGCCCCCTCGACCAGGCTGTTCAGGTTGAAACAGGCCTGGCCGTCGCGCACGGTCAGGGCCAGTGCCCCGCCCTCGATCGGGAAGTCGAAGCGCCGGCCGTTCCACTCGGCCGGGGCCGGGGTCCGTTCGGGTGTGGCCTGCACCAGCTGGCGGATCCGCCGCCGCGCCAGCCGCTCAGCCCCCAGGGCGTACCACTGGGCCTGGGTCTGGACCTCGACGTTCTGGGCCCGCCGGATCGAGAAGCGCACATCGTCCAGCACCACCACGGCGACGATCGACAGGATCGCCACCAGGATCAGCACGGCCAGCAGGGCCGCCCCCTCGCGCGCGCGGCGGCTCATCCCGGGCCTCCGCCGACGAGGAACCACTGGGTGGTGCGGCCGAAGCGCGGGGCGGTCAGCTCCAGCGTCACCGCGTCCGGCAAAGGCTGGGCCGCCTCGCCCGGCCAGGCGGCGAAGGTGCGGCCGCTGGCCACAAACGCGATGCGCACCTCGCGCGTATCCTCCAGCAAGGTCTGGGTCAGGGGCGTTCCCGCGCCGGTCAGGTCCGGATAGACTTTCCGCTCGATGCGCCCGTCGACCGCGACATAGACTACCCGCTGCAGCGAGGCGCGCGGCCGCCCCTCCGGATTTGACCAGCCCGCCCGGGTCAGGCGCAACAGGACCTGACCCTCCCCGCCGGCGAAGGCGGGGCCCGCCCCGGTGCCGGTCCCGGCCACCGTCCGGTCCACCGCCTGCCCCAGATCGGCACGCAGCAGCTGGCGCAGGCGCTGGAAGTCGGCCCCGGCCTCGGTGGCGGCACGCACCACCTCGCGGTTGGTCAGCGACAGGTTGAGCAGAGCCACCCCCGCCACCGCCAGCAGGCCGAAGATGGCCAGGGCGATCAGCGTCTCGACCAGAGTGAAGCCGGACCGCGGGCGGCTCATGCGCCGCTGTCCCGGAAAGCGGTCAGGCGCGCCGTCTCCTGCGCCCCGTCGAACACCCGCACCTCGATCCGCACCATGCCGGCGTCGGGGGTGGTCGCGACCGTCTGCACCCAGCGCCAGGTGCGGTCGCCCATCACCGTCTCGCCTTCGGCTTCGCCGAAGGCCGGCGGATTGGGCAGGGTCAGGGCCTGGACCACGATGTTGTCGGCGACGATACCCGACAGCACCCGCGTCTCCACATGGGTCGCCGCCCGGGTGTTCTCCCCGGCCAGATTGATGAGGGCGAGGGCCGCCAGGGCGAAGACGGCGAAGGCGACCAGCGTCTCCAGCAGGCTGAAGCCGGCGCGGGGGTCACGGGAGCGAGATCGGGTCACAGTCGAACCGGGCGAGGACAGAACCCGGTCCGCCTACGACATCCGTGTGACAATCCCGTCGCCGATCCGCCTCGAAGGGTCAGCAGCTGAACCAGCTGCGGCACCAGCGGCGGTCGCCGAACGGCTTGTCCGCCGGCACATAGCGACCATCGCCGGTGTACCACCCGTAACCGTCCAGGTAACGGCGATAGCCCTCCGGATAGCTGCCGGCGTCGTCGGTGTAGCTGTGGCCGAAGTAACCGTCCTCCTCGCTCCACCAGGCCCGGGAGTAGGGCTCGAAGACGCAACGGTTCCCCTGGCCGGACCGGTCGACGGGCACGGGTTCGTAGCGGTCCCGGATCCGATAGCGGTAGCCGAAGTAGCAAAGCTCTCGCGAGTAGACGACATTGCCTGAGCTTTCGACAATCGCCTGGGGATAGGCGAAGGACACGCCCCAAGGGATCCGCGCAAAGGTGTTGTTGGTGACCACCGCGCGACCGGCGCTGGCGGCGATCCCGACCGTGTCGGCCCGGACCCGCGAGCCGGTCAGGCTCAGTTCGCCGCCGTGCAGCACCGCGCCCTTGTCGACGCGGGTGATGCGGGTGTCGGAAACGGTGACCGACGCGCCCTCGAGCACGATCCCCTCGGCGAAGTCCGCGATCAGGGTGTCGATGATGTCCAGACGGCCGCCGGTGCGGTCGGCGCGGACCATCACGCCGACAGCCCGCGGACCATAGTTGCCCGGGCTCGCGGTGCCGCGCAGGACCACCGTCTGCAGCAGGGACGGCGCGCCGGCACCCGGCGTGACGTCGATCCCGGTGGTCGCCCCCTGCACCGTGACCTCATGGGCGGTCAGCGTCGCGCTGTCGGCCACGATCGCCGGGCCTATGGTCTGGGCTTCCAGCACCGCATTGCGCAGGTCGACCTGGCCGCCGTCCGAGAGGATGGCCGGCGCGTCGCCCGCGTGGCGGAAGCCGACCCGGCCGAGCACCGCCTGGCCGCCGTAGTTGGCCACGCAGGGCGCCTCCCCGGCGTTGGGCGAGGCGAACACCACGTCGCGCACCTCGACCCGCACGCCCGGGGCGATGGTCAGGCACGGCAGCCCGTCGGGCGCCTGCAGGGTCGCGGCCGTGTGGCGGCCCCAGTCGCGCGGATCGAACCCGGCCCCCTCCCCGAAGATGGTCATGGGCCGATCGACGTCGAGCCAGCCGACGCAGGGGCCGCCGCGGGCGCGCAGGATCAGGGTGCCGCCGGGGCGCACCCGCCGCACCGCCGCCTCGATCGCCCCGCTGCCGGGATTGCCGCCGCAGTCGACCAGCACCACCTCTTCCAGCACCGGCGGGCGCGGCGGCAGGGGCGGCCGGCCATACGGATAGGTCCCGTGACCGAAGCGGCGATGCGCACGCGGCCGGGCCTGGGCCGGCGGCTGCAGCAGCAGGCCGAAGTTCGGGCGCGTCTGGGCCTCGACCCGCGCCGCGGTCTGGGCCTGGGCGGTGCCGCCCGTCAGCGGCGTCAGGGCCAGCAGGCCGAGCAGGGCCGCCGGCGCGGCCAGCGCCCGCAGACCGGCGCGCCGGGCGCGGGCCCGGACGGGGGAGACGGGACGGCGGATCGTCGGGTCGGTCATCGTCACGCCCTCCTAGCGGCGCTGCGAACGGGACACCTGGGCCAGCACGGCCTGAAGCCGGGCCGCCGAGGGGGCGAAGCCGGACAGGGCCGAATCCAGCCGGAAAGCGACCGCCTGGGCCTTGTCCTGGTCGGCCACGCCGGCGACGCCGAGCGCGAAATAGGTCGAGATGGCGAAGCGCGCCTCGGGCGAGCCCTGCCGGTCCGCCTCGACGAACCAGTAGTAGGCGCGGGCGTAATCGGGCGGCACGCCGACGCCCTCGGAATACATCACCGCCAGCACCAGCTGCGCCTCCGACGAACCGTTGACCGCCGCCAGCTGGATCGCGCGCACCATCTCCAGATACGACAGCCGCCCTTCCATGGCGTGGCCGAGCATGGCCTCCAGGGTCTCCACCTGCCGCTTCGACAGGTCGGCGAGGCGCTCCGGAGCCGTGTCGGTGACCCCGAGGTAGCGCAGGGCCCGGCCGACATGGACGAACGGCAGCTCGGTCATGCGCTGCAGGGCGTAGTCGAAGGCGTCGCCGCGCGGCCGGCTCTCGTCGGAGAAGGGAACGCCCGATTGCGGCGCGGTGTTCGGATAGAACTCGAACGGCGGCACCCACTGGCGCGCCTTGGCCTCGACGAAGGCGGCGTAGCGCGCGCGGTTCGGCGAGGAGCGCTCGAAGTCCTTGAGCAGCACATAGGCCCCGACGTCGCCGGTCTGCACCGCCAGATAGTTGTAAAGATAGGCGTCCACGTCATTGCGCTGGAACAGGTTGATTGCGGCGCTGCGCCCGCCGGCCGCGCCGCTGCGGCCGCCGCCGCGGCCCAGCGCCTCGCGGGCCTCCCGATTGTCCTGGGGCTCGCCGAAGGGACCGTAGAGGCCATCGTGCAGCCGCGCCAGGGTGCGATAACCCTCGGCGTCCCGCGTCGACAGCACATAGATGACCCGGTCACGCACGGCCTCCTGCTCCTGCAGGGTCATCTTCGCCAGATGGCTGTCTAGCTTGCGATAGGCGGTGCGCCGCTCCCACGCCCGGCAGTCGTCATAGCCGGACAGGGGCCGCCAGCCGAACAGCCCGCTGCGCTGCACCCGGTTGATTGGGGCGTAGCCCTCGTCATTGGTCAGCGCGAGGGCGTACCAGACGGCGCTCTCGATCGGATCCTCGATATTCTTGTCGGTGGCGCGCAGCGCGGCGTAGCGGTCGCCCAGCTCCAGCTGGGAGAAGAAGTCGCCCCGGAAGGCCGCGCGGCGCAGCCGGCGCAGGCCCGCTTCCTGATCGTTGAACTCGCCGCCGGTCAGGGCGGCCGGGCGCGGACACGCGTTCGCGGCCGGGTCGCGCCGCCAGACGGCCGGGCCGGACGAGGGGCTGCAGGCCGAGAGGACCAGCGCCACGACCAGCAGCAGGACAAGCACGGCCGAGGCCGTGATCGGCCAGCCGGCCAGACGCCGCGCGTTCCCGTCGTGGCCTCTGAAGACCGACATCCCCGCTCCCTCCGGACCTTGCGTCCGGCGACGTCTCACCCGGCCTTAAGGGTCGGGGGACGTTCACCTTCTGTCAAGGTTAACGCGCATGGTTAACGAGCGTTGCCGTCGAAAGGCGGAAAGGTGTCCCCATGGCGCCGCAGGGTGGCAAAGTCCGCAGGGACTGGCAGGGCTTGGCTGACGCCCTATATGGCGCGTCCTGATCCTGCCGGAGCGCCCCATGGCCTATGTCGCCCGCGACCGTCCGACCGACAAGGCGGCCCGTTACGCCGAGCTGGAGGACGAGATCCTCTCGGTGCTCGACGGCGAGCCGGACCGGACGGCGCGCATGGCCACCGTCGCCGCCATGCTGGCCGACGCCTTCGACCACTATTTCTGGACCGGCTTCTATGTGGTCGACCCGACGCGCGAGGGCGAGCTGGTCGTCGGCCCCTACCAGGGCACGCTCGGCTGCCTGAGAATCGCCTTCGGCCGCGGCGTCTGCGGCGCGGCGGCCGCCGAACGCCGAACGCAGCTGGTGCCTGACGTCCACGCCTTTCCGGGCCACATCGCCTGCGACAGCCGCTCGGCCAGCGAGATCGTCGTGCCGGTGTTCGACGCCGCCGGTGCCCTGATCGCCGTGTTCGATGTGGACGCCACCACGCCCGCCGCTTTTGACGAGGTCGACCAGGCCGCGCTGGAGCAACTGCTCGGGAAGGTGTTCGGCACCTGACAAGACCTTCGCCGTGACCGCCGGGCCTGCTAGGTCGGGACCATGCAGATCGGCGTGGACTTCGGCGGGACCAAGATCGAGGCCGCGGCCCTGGGCCCGGACGGCGGGATTCTGGTGCGCCTGCGACACCCCAATCCGGGCGACTATGACACGGCGCTGGAGACCGTGGCCGGGCTGATCGCGCGGATCGAGGCCGAGGTCGGCGCAGCGGGCTCTGTCGGCGTCGGCATTCCCGGCTCGCCCTCGCCGCGCACCGGCCTGATCCGCAACGCCAACTCCACGTTTCTGAACGGCCGCCCGTTCGGGGCCGACCTGGCGGCGCGCCTCGGCCGCGAGGTCCGTCTAGCCAATGATGCCAACTGCCTCGCCCTGTCCGAGGCGGCGGACGGCGCGGGTGCCGGGGCCCGCGTTGTTCTGGCGGTCATTCTTGGCACCGGCTGCGGCGCCGGCCTCGTGGTCGACGGTCGGCTGCTGGACGGAGCGCACGGAGTGGCGGCCGAGCTCGGCCACATCCCCCTGCCCTGGCCGGTGCCCGACGAGGTGCCCGGCCCGGCCTGCTGGTGCGGACTCAGCGGCTGCCTCGAGACCTGGGTTTCCGGCAGGGGCCTGCAGCGCGACCATGCAGCCTTGACGGGCCAGGCCCTCGCGGCCCCGGACATCGTGGCCGCCGCCGGGGCCGGGCAGTCCGACGCCGTCGCCAGCCTCTCGCGCTACATCGACCGCCTTGGCCGCGGCCTCGCCATGGCGGTGAACCTCGTCGATCCCGACGTCATCGTCCTCGGCGGCGGCATGTCCAATGTCGCCGGGCTGTATCCGGCCCTTCCGCCGGTCATTGCCCGCCACGTCTTCGCCGACGCCTGGGAGGCACCCGTGGTTCCCGCACGCTGGGGCGATTCCTCCGGCGTCCGGGGTGCCGCCTGGCTCTGGCCGCGCTGATCGCCCGTTGATCTCGGCGGGCGCGGCCCTATGGTCGCGCGCCTTGAGGGAGACGCAACAGATGACGGATCGGGTGGCGGCTATCACCGGAGCCCACGGCGTGCTCGGGCGCGCGGTCGTTGAGGCGGCCATGGCCGAGGGGCTGAAGGTGGCCCTGATCGATCACGCCCGGGGCGCGTCGACTCCGGACGGGGCGCTGGAGCTGTCCGGCATCGACCTGAGCGACGCGGCCCAGGCCCGGTCGGCCATGGAGACCGCAGCCGCCACCTTCGGCCGGCTCGATATCCTGCTCAATATCGCCGGCGGCTTCGTCTGGCAGAAGGTCGACGACGCCGAGCCCGCCTGGGACCGGATGTTCGCCATCAATGTGAAGACCGCCCTGAATGCCGCCCGCGCCGCCCTGCCGTGGCTGACGCAGTCCCCCGGGGGCCGTATCGTCAATGTGGGTTCGGCCGCCGCCCTGAAATCGGGCGTCGGCATGGCCGCCTACACCGCCTCCAAGTCCAGCGTGCACCGCCTGACCGAGAGCCTGGCCGAGGAGCTAAAGGACACCCCGGTCACCGTCAACGCGGTGCTGCCGTCGATCATCGACACCCCGGCCAACCGCAAGGACATGCCGGACGCGGACCCGTCCCGCTGGGTCGCCCCGGCCGATCTGGCGGCGGTCATCCTGTTCCTTGCCTCCCCCGCCAGCCGCGCCATGACCGGGGCGCTGGTGCCCGTCACCGGCCGGGTCTGAGCTCCGCATGCGACGGCCCTGCCGCACCGTCCTGTACCTGCCCGCCGCCAACGCCCGCGCGGTGGAGAAGGCGCGCGGCCTCGACGTCGACGCCGTGATCCTCGATCTGGAAGACGCCGTCACGGCCGAGCTCAAGCCCGACGCCCGGACCGCGGCGGTCGCCGCCGCCGTCGCAGGCGGCTTCCGCGGTCGCCTCGGGGTGCGTGTGAACGGCGCAGACACCCCGTGGGGTGCCGAAGACCTCGCCGCCGTCGCCGCCGCCCCCTTCGCCGTCGTCGTCGCCCCCAAGGTCTCGGGACCCGCCGATCTGACCCGGTTCGCCGAGGGCCTCGCCCCCGGTCAGGCCCTGTGGGCGATGATCGAGACGCCCGCCGCCCTGCTCGCCCTGCCGCAGATCGCCGGCGGCGGCGGACCCCTTGAGGCCCTGATGCTGGGGACCAACGACCTGGCTCTCGCGCTGGGGACCGGTCCCTCGCCCGACCGCGAGCCGTTCAAGCCCTGGCTGGCGACCCTCGTCGCCGCCGCCCGGGCCCACGGCCTGCTGGCCATCGACGGGGTGTTCAATCGGATCGACGATCCCGACGGCCTCGGCACCGAGGCGCGTCAGGGCCGGCTCCATGGCTTCGACGGAAAGAGCCTGATCCATCCGGCCCAGGTCGCCCCGGTGCGCGACGCCTTCGCCCCGACCACCGCCGAGCTGGCCTGGGCCGAGGCGGTGGTCACCGCCTTCGCCGCCCCCGAGGCCGCCGGCCGCGGGGTTGTGCGCGCCGCCGGCGGCATGATCGAGCGCCTGCACCTGGCCCGGGCCGAGGCCCTGCTGGCCGAAGCCCGGCGCGCCGCCGACGCAGGCGCGGCATGAGCCCCGCGAGCCCCGGCCGGATACCCGCCTGGGTCTGCGCCCCCGGCCTGTGGCGCGTCCCCTTCCTCGCCACCTTTCTGCCGGAGTACGCCCTGCGCGCCGCGCCGGGCCCCGATGTGCGCACCGTCATCGGCTGGGGCCTCAAGCCCAGCACCCGCGCCGGCCGCGCCTGGGCCGCCGCCCGGGGCCTGCCCTATGTCGCGCTTGAGGATGGCTTACTGCGCTCCATCGGGCTGGGCGAGGCCGGTGCCGCCACCCTCAGCCTGATCGCCCACGACCTCGGGGTCTATTACGACGCCCGCCGGCCCTCGCGACTGGAGCAGGACCTGCTGGCGGCCGACGCCTGGCTGGACGCCGCCCTCGCCGACCGGACCCGCGCCCTGGTCGCCCGGCTGGTAGAGACCGGCCTGTCCAAGACCAACCTCGGCGAGCCGCTGGATCGCGCCGTGCTCGACCGCGGCCGTCCACGCGTACTGGTGGTCGACCAGACCTTCGGCGACGCCGCCATCGAGACTGGTCTCGCCGGCCCGGACAGCTTCGCCCGCATGATGGCCAGCGCCCGCGCCACCCATCCGGGTGCCCAGCTGATCGTCAAGCGCCACCCGGCCGTGGCCGCCGGCCGCAAGCGCGGCTGCATCCCAGACGCCCTGCTGGCCGGCACCACGGTGATCGATCGCAACGTCCGCCCGGCCGATCTGCTGGCCGAGGTCGAGGCGGTCCACGTTGTCACCTCGGGGCTTGGCTTCGAGGCCCTGCTGCGCGGCCTGCCGGTGACCTGTCATGGTGCCCCCTTCTACGCCGGCTGGGGTCTGACCATCGACACGCTGGCGATCCCCCGCCGCGGCGCGGCGCGCCCGCTCGAGGCGATGGCCGCCGCCGCCCTGATCCGGGCACCGCGCTACGTGGACCCCGTCACCGGTGCCCGCTGCGAGGTGGAGGCCGTGGTCGAGCGGCTGCTGAGCTTCCGCGCCCGCGCCGACCGTCTGGCCGGGGTCTGGTGCGGTGCCGGCTTCGCCCCGGCCAAGCGCCCGCAGGTCCGCCGCCTGCTCAACGCCCCGACCGCCAGGGTGCACATCCACAACTTCGCCCGCAACGCCGCCCGTCAGGCCGAGGCCGAGGGCGGCCGCCTGGTTTACTGGGCCGGCAAGGAGACCCCGGCCATCCGCCGCGCCGCGGCCGCCACCGGCGCCCCGGTCGTGCGCATGGAGGACGGCTTCGTCCGGTCGCGCGGGCTCGGCTCGGACTTCGTCGGTGCCCTTTCGGTCGCGCTGGACGACCTCGGCGTCTACTATGACCCGAACGCACCCTCCCGGCTGGAAGTGCGGATCGAGGCCGGCGGCTTCACCCCGGCCGAGGTCGCCCGAGCGGCCGCCCTCCGCCGCCGCGTCGTCGAGGCCGGTCTGAGCAAGTACAACCTCGCCGCCCCGGTCGCCGGACCGGAGGCCTGGCCACGCGACCGCGAGCGGGTGCTGATCGTGGGCCAGGTCGAGAACGACCGCTCGATCCTGACCGGCTGCGGCCCCCTCCGCACCAGCTCCGGCCTGGTGCGGGCGGTGCGCACCGCCCGCCCCGACGCCTTCCTCGTCTACCGCAACCATCCGGACGTGCTGGCCGGCAATCGCCCCGGCAGGCTGGACGCTTCGGCCCTGGTCGAGATCGATGCCACCGCCGACGGTCTGGACATCAGCGCCTGCCTCGACGCCTGTGACCGGCTCGCCACCCTGACCTCCCTCGCCGGCTTCGAGGCCCTGCTGCGGGGCAAGGCCGTCTCGACCTGGGGGCGGCCGTTCTACGCCGGCTGGGGCCTGACCGAGGACGCCCTGACCTTCGAGCGCCGTACCCGCCGCGCCACGCTGGACGAGCTGGTCCACGCCGCCCTTATCGACTACCCGCTCTACATCACCCCCGAGGGCTGGCCGTGCGAGGCCGAGGATCTCGTCGAGGCCCTGATCGCCGCCCGGGACCTGCCGGCCGAAGCGGCCCCGCGGGGCCGCTTGCGACGCTGGTGGACCGGCCTGATGGCCAGCCTCGACCGGACGCCGCCGCCGTCCTATTGAGACTTCCCGCCGAAGGCCTGGACGGAAATCGGTTGAGTTGGACGTAGTCCAACTCGGGTCAGATTTCGGTCCGGTTTAAAGCGAGAGCCTGATCCACGGCCTCGACGGAATCGCGAAGCGATTCCATCTCAACCGATCAGGCTCTATCGTCCATTCGCGCGGGCAGGTCCGGCGCTTCAGGAACACAGACCTTGCCTTCTGCAGTCATCGCCGCCACCGGCCTGTTCACGCCGGACCAGTCGATCACCAATGCCGAGCTGGTGGCCGCCTACAATGCGTACGCCGACCGCTTCAATCAGGAGCATGCCGCCGTCATCGCCGCCGGCGAGGTCGAGGCCCTGACCCATTCCTCGGTCGAGTTCATCGAGAAGGCCTCGGGCATCAAGCGCCGCTTCGTGCTCGACAAGGCCGGCGTGCTGGACCCGGCCCGCATGGTGCCCAACATCCCCGAGCGCCCCGACGACCAGCTGTCGATCATGGCCGAGATGGCCGCCGCCGCCGCCCGCGAGGCGATCGCTGCCTGGGGCAAGCCCGTCAGCGAGATCGGCGCGGTCCTGTGCGCCGCCTCCAACATGCCGCGACCCTATCCGGCGCTGGCCATAGAGGTGCAGCAGGCGCTGGGTATCGAAGGCTTCGCCTTCGACATGAACGTGGCATGCTCCTCCGCCACCTTCGGCCTCAAGACCGCCGCGGACTACATCCATTCCGGCTCGGTCAGGGCGGTGTTGATGGTCAACCCCGAGGTCTGCTCGGCCCACCTCAACTTCCGCGACCGCGACAGCCACTTCATCTTCGGCGATGTGGCCACCGCGGTGATCGTGGAGGGCGACGACCAGGCCGGCCCCGGCGGCTGGGAGATTCTCGGCTCGCGGCTGAGGACGGTGTTCTCCAACAACATCCGCAACAACTTCGGCTTCCTGAACAACGCCGCCCCGGAAGGCATCGGCCAGCCGGACAAGCTGTTCATCCAGCAGGGCCGCAAGGTCTTCAAGGACGTGGTGCCCATGGTCGCCGAGATGATCGTCGAGCATGCGCGCGATCTCGGCCTAGACCCGGCCGCCCTCAAGCGGCTGTGGCTACACCAGGCCAACATCAACATGAACGAGCTGATCGGCAAGCGCGTACTGGGCCGCGATCCCTCGCCGGAAGAGAATGTCATCATCCTCGATGACTACGCCAACACCTCGTCGGCCGGTTCCATCATCGCCTTCCATCTGCACCACGAGGGTTTCGCCCCCGGCGAGACGGGCCTCATCTGCAGCTTCGGTGCCGGTTACTCGGCCGGAACCGTTTTCGTCCGCAAGCGCGGCTGAGACGCCCTCGCCCGCGACGTCGCCCCGGGGCTCGGACGGATGCGCGGCGCAGCCTCATCAGCAGGAGGTGTGCGAGCGCTTCGCCGCCAGCGCCGCCTGGGCCGCGGCCAGCCGGGCGATCGGCACCCGGAAAGGGCTGCAGCTGACATAGTCCAGCCCCGCGCCCTCGCAGAAGGCGATCGAGGCCGGATCGCCGCCGTGCTCGCCGCAGATGCCCAGCTTGACGTCGGCCCGCACGCGCCGGCCGCGCTCGGCGGCGATGCGGATCAGGTCGCCGACCCCCTCCTGGTCCAGCCGCACGAACGGGTCATGCTCGAAGATGCCCTTGTCCATATAGGCCTGCAGGAACCGGCCGGAGTCGTCACGGCTGATGCCGAACGTCGTCTGGGTCAGGTCGTTGGTGCCGAAGCTGAAGAAGGCGGCATACTCGGCCAGATCGTCGGCCCGCAGAGCCGCGCGCGGCAGCTCGATCATGGTGCCGACCAGGTAGTCGACCCGGTCGCCGGCCTCTGCGAACACGGCCTCCGCGGTGCGGTCGGTCAGCTCGCGCAGGAACTTCATCTCCTGGCCCTTGGCCACCAGCGGGTGCATGATCTCAGGCGTCGGTGCCTCGCCCGAGACGCGCTTCACCTCCAGCGCCGCCTCAAGGATGGCGCGAACCTGCATCTCGTAGATCTCGGGATAGGCTACCCCCAGCCGGCAGCCTCGGTGGCCCAGCATCGGGTTGGTCTCGTGCAGTTCCCGCGCCCGCCGCTTCAGCTTGGCGGCGTCCAGCCCGGAGGCCGCGGCGAGGGCGTCGATCTCGGCGTCGCCGTGCGGGATGAACTCGTGCAGCGGCGGGTCGAGCAGCCGCACCGTCACCGGCAGGGCGGCCATGATGGTGAACAGCTCGACGAAGTCGGCCTTCTGGAACGGCGCGATCCTGGCCAGGGCGGCGCGGCGGCCGGACTCGTTGTCCGCCAGGATCATCTCGCGCACCGCCTGGATGCGCTCCTCGTCGAAGAACATGTGCTCGGTGCGGCACAGGCCGATGCCCTCGGCCCCGAATCCGCGCGCGGTGCGCGCGTCCAGCGGCGTCTCGGCATTCGCCCGCACCTTCAGCCGGCGCAAGCCGTCGGCCCAGCCCATCAGGGTCTGGAAGTCGCCGGTCAGCTCCGGCTCGATCATGCGGACCGCGCCGTCCATGACCTCGCCCCTTGACCCATCAATGGTGATCACCTCGCCGGCCTTGAAGGTGCGGCCGCGCACGGTGAAGGTCCCGGCCTTCTCGTCGATGCGGATCTCGCCGGCGCCCGAAACGCAGGGCCGGCCCATGCCGCGCGCCACCACCGCCGCGTGGCTGGTCATGCCGCCGCGCGCCGTGACAATGCCGCGCGCAGCGTGCATGCCGTGGATGTCCTCCGGGCTGGTCTCGTCCCGCACCAGGATCACGGCGTCGCCCAGCTGGCTCAGCCGCTCGGCCTCATCGGCGTCGAACACGATCTTGCCGGTCGCCGCGCCTGGGCTGGCAGGCAGGCCCTGGGCCACCACCTCGCGCGGAGCCTCGGGATCAAGCGTCGGGTGCAGAAGCTGGTCCAGCGCCGACGGATCGACCCGGCCCACCGCCTCCTCACGGCTGATCACGCCGTCCGCGGCCATCTCCACGGCGATCTTCAGCGCCGCCTTGGCGGTGCGCTTGCCGTTGCGCGTCTGCAGCATCCACAGCCGGCCCTGCTCGACCGTGAACTCGATGTCCTGCATGTCGCGGTAGTGCCGCTCCAGCTTGCCGACGGTCTCGACGAACTGGCCGAACACATGCGGCATGGCCTCTTCCATCGAGGGCGCAGTCTCGCCCATCTCCTCGCGGCCGGCCTTGGTCAGCGACTGCGGCGTGCGGATGCCCGCCACTACGTCCTCGCCCTGGGCGTTGATCAGGAATTCGCCGTACAGCTGCGCCTCGCCGGTCGACGGATTGCGGGTGAAGGCCACCCCCGTCGCCGAGGTCGCGCCCATGTTGCCGAACACCATGGACTGGACATTGACCGCCGTGCCCCAGCTCTCGGGGATGTCGTGCATGCGGCGATAGAACCTGGCCCGGTCGTTCATCCAGCTGGCGAACACAGCGCTGATTGCGCCCCACAACTGGTCCTGAACGTCCTGGGGAAAGGCATGACCCAAACGATCCTGCACCACCGTCTTGTAGTCGCCGACCACCCTCTCCCAGTCCCCGGCGGTCAGCTCGGTGTCGACGCTGACGCCCAGCCGATCCTTATGGTCGTCTAGCACCTCCTCGAAGTGGTCGTGGCCGAGGCCCAGCACGACGTTCGAGTACATGGTGATGAAACGGCGGTAGCTGTCGAAGGCAAAGCGCCGGTCGCCGGACAGGGCCGCCAGCCCCTCCACCGTCGCGTCGTTGAGACCGAGGTTAAGTACCGTGTCCATCATGCCGGGCATCGAGGCCCGGGCACCCGAGCGCACTGACACCAGCAGCGGATTGGCCGGATCGCCGAAGGTCTTGCCGACCCCCGCCTCGACCTTGGCCAGTCCGGCCTTCACCTGCTCGGCGAGATCGGCCGGATAACTCTGGCCGTGGGCGTAGTAGTGGACGCAGGCCTCGGTGGTGATGGTGAAGCCCGGCGGCACCGGCAGGCCCAGGGACGACATCTCCGCCAGATTGGCACCCTTGCCGCCCAGCAGGTTCTTCATCGACGCATCGCCGTCAGCGGACCCGCCGCCGAAGCCGTAGACCCACTTCGTCATCTGCACCCCTGAGTTCGCGTCCTGAGTTCGCGCGCATGGGCGGCTCGAACGGCCGCCCTTGCGGCGCTGCTTAGCGCGCCGGCGCGGCGAAGGCTATGGCAGCGGTAACAGAGCGTGAGCGGCGCGGCTCCCGATCCGGGCCGACATTGTGGTTAATTGCCTCAGCGATACAACATGTTGCGGTGAACAAACGGCGAATCGGTGCCAGTCGCTGATTCGATCCTGATTCGTTTCGCGCCTGTTCCGAGGGTTGCGGGATCGTCGTTAAGGTGCAGCCGGTTCGGCGGCATCAGGATCATCAGAGTCAAGGTTACCCTGGCGGGAGGAAAAGACAGTCCGCCCGAGAAGCGGGCCCTTTATCGCCCTTGCGCCCGCAACGCACCTCGTCGTCTGCCGTTCTCAATCCCATGTCACGTCCTCCATTCCCTCGAGCAGTTCCCGGCCGTACAGGGCAGGCGTCTGGAAGCCCGGAGACCACTTGCCCGAGAGCACGGCACGCGCAATCTCGCGCAGGCAGAGTACGGTGAACCGATAGGCTTCCGGCCCCGTCAGCGCGACCCGTTCCTCGACCCTCCCGTTGGACGCGACCGCAAGGACATAGGTCCTGCCGTGGCGCAGCTGGCGCGCTGACGACCCCTCGGGCAGGAGCGGCAGCAAATGGTTCAGGATCAGATCACGCAGCCACAGCAGTCGGCCTTTCATCATCGCGACGGCAAGCCACGGAAAGGCAGAGTAGGTCGAGATGTTCGGAATGCCGGTCGAAACCCCTGCGGTAAAGAGGTCCCCGAGCCAGGGATCGTAAACCGCGCGGAAACGTCTGCCGCCGACCTGAAAGTCCAGTTCGGTCTCGGCTGGGCGCGCAGCCACCAGGACGCCGTCAACCCGGCGATGCCCGGCATGTTCGATGTGCGACAACATCCCCTTGAGGGTGCCGCGCGATACCCCGCCGTCGGTAGCGAGCGCGATCACGAGCTCGTTCGCATCTGGCAACCTGTTCTTCGCGATCCCCGCCGCGATATCGGAAGGCGCGACATTGAAGCCGGCACCCGGCATGATCATGATGTTCGCCCGGCGGGCCCGTTCATCGAAGGCGAAAGCGTTGGACGTGTCCTCCACCTCGCCCGCGAGGTCGACATAATGGGTGCCGGAAGCGAGGCAGGCTTCGATGAGGAGCTTCTGGGTCGTGAGAAACTGACCGGAAAGGTTCAGCAGCAGGCGCACCCCCTTCAGCTGTCGCTCGATCTCGCGCGGGTCGCTCAAGTCGAATACTGCCGCCTTGAGGTCGAGGCGCGCGGCCAGCGCATGAACCGCCCCATCGCGCCCGCCCAGCACGGGCCGCAGTCCCGAACTGACAAATTCTTCGGCACAAAGTCGACCAGTGTATCCCGCAGAGCCGTAGATCAAGATTTCCGTCATTATTTTTTGCTCGCACTTAATTGATATGTCTTCATTATAATGACGTATTGGGCGCGAGAGTGTCATTACTATATATCATCGTCAAGTTTCATTGGCAAGGTCAGCCAGAAGCCTGGTATTTGGGTGGCGGCGTTACGATGCGCACAGAACTGGAGCCTGTGCCCGCGCCTTTCTTGCCGGGTGGTAGGGCCGTGAGGACCGACCATGCCTGATGACTGTCCCGGCCCTGGGACTAAGGCCGGGCATCGGTTCCCGGGCGGGTCGGGCTGTTCCCGGGCCCTGCCGTTCCGGGACTGGCCGCGACGATCTTGATCCTGCCGCCGCAGTGCGGGCAGAACTACCGGTCGAAAACTTACGCTACAGAGGTTCTCGTGGACATTGGCCGCCTGTTCGAGATCGCCAACCTCGCCGCCCTTGTCGGCTGGACCATGCTGGCGTTATCCCCCCTGCGGCGGACGCTTCTGATCAAGGGTGCCCGCATCGTCGGCGTTGCGCTGGCGCTGACCTACACCGTCCTGCTTGGCTCGGCGGTCGTGACCCTCGGCGAGACCGGCGAGGGGCTGGACTTCTCCAGCCTGGAGGGCGTCACCCGCGCCTTCGCCCGGCCCGAGGGCGTGCTGGTCGGCTGGGTCCACTATCTCGCCTTCGACCTCTGGATCGGGGCCTGGGCCGCCGAGGACGCGGCGAAGCGCGGCGTGCCGCACTGGGCCCTGTTGCCTTGCCTGGTCTTCACCCTGCTGGCTGGCCCCTTCGGCCTGCTGCTCTATCTGGCGATCCGCCGCACGCCGATCGCACGCCCCAACGCTTGAGGAACCCGCGAAGGCGGGCCACCCTTCCAGGGCATGAGCGACCGATCGACTGGCCCCAGCCCGAAATCGGCCCAGTCGGACACAGTCCGACTGGGCTCAGAGTTCGGTCCAGATTCAAGCCGGAGCTTGATTCACGCCTCAAGGGGAGTTGCGTCCCAACTCCCCTTGAGGCGATCAGGCTCCGGCTCTTCCCGCGTCGCCGCGGTTCTGGGGCCCACCAACACCGGCAAGACCCATCTCGCGGTCGAGCGGATGCTCGGCCACGCCTCGGGCATGATCGGCCTGCCCCTGCGGCTGCTGGCGCGCGAGATCTATGAGCGGATCGTGCGGGCCCGGGGCCAGGCGTCAGTCGCCCTGATCACCGGCGAGGAAAAGATCATCCCGCCGCGCCCCGTCTATTTCGTCTGCACGGTCGAGGCCATGCCGATGGAACGCGAGGTCGACTTCCTCGCCATCGACGAGATCCAGCTCGCGGCCGACCCCGAGCGCGGCCATGTCTTCACCCGTCGCCTGCTGCACGCTCGGGGCCGGTTCGAGACCATGTTCCTCGGCGCGAGCACCATGGCCGCCCTGATCCGCCGCCTGATCCCCGACGTGGAGATCGTCAGCCGCGAGCGCCTGTCGACCCTGTCCTGCGCGGGGTCAAAGAAGCTGACCCGCCTGCCCCGCCGCTCGGCCATCGTCGCCTTCTCGACCGAGCAGGTCTACGCTATCGCCGAGTTGATCCGCCGCCAGATGGGCGGTGCCGCCGTGGTCATGGGCAGCCTCAGCCCGCGCACCCGCAACGCCCAGGTGGCCCTGTTCCAATCGGGCGAGGTGGACTACCTGGTGGCCACCGACGCCATCGGCATGGGCCTGAACATGGACGTTGACCACGTCGCCTTCGCGGGCCTGAGGAAGTTCGACGGCCGCCGCACCCGCTGGCTTCAAGCCCATGAAATCGCCCAGATCGCCGGCCGCGCCGGCCGCCATCTGCGCAACGGTACCTGGGGCGTCACCGGCGAGTGCCAGGAGCCGGACGAGGAGCTGGTCGAGCAGGTCGCCGGGCACCGCTTCGACCCGGTCGAGGCCGCCGAATGGCGCAACGCCCGCCTCGACTTCGACAGCCTCAATGACCTGCTGCGGTCGCTGGCCGTGAGCCCTCAGACGGCCGGCCTGCGCCTTACCGAACCGGCGCTGGACGAGGTGCTGCTGCGCCGCGCCGCCCAGGACCCGGACGTGCAGCGGGTGGCCCGCTCGCGCGGCTCCCTGATGCGCCTGTGGGACGCCTGCCAGCTGCCGGACTTCCAGAAGACCACCCTCGACGACCACGCCCGGCTGTCGAAGGAGATCTTCCAGGCTCTGACCTCCGGCCGGGGCCGGCTGGGCGAGGCCTGGATCGCCCCGCGCTTCGCCGCGCTCGACCGGAGCGACGGCCAGATCGACCAGCTCTCGGCCCGCCTGTCGGGGGTGCGCACCCTGGCCTATATCGCCCAGCGGCCGGACTGGCTGGAGCGGCCCCGCCACTGGCGCGAGAAGACCCGCGACCTTGAGGACCGTCTGTCCGATGTGCTGCACGAGCGGCTGACGGCGCGCTTCGTCGACCGGCGCACCACCGTCCTGCTGCGCGCCCTCAATGACCGCGAGACGTCCCTGGCCCAGGTCGACGGCGACGGCCGCGTTCGCCTCGATGGCGAGGCCGTCGGCCGACTCGACGGGGTGCGCTTCGCCGCCGACCCGGACGGTCCCGCCGGGGCCCTGGCAGACCGTACCCTGCGCACCGTCGCCCTGCGCGCCGTCGGTCCGGAGGTGGCGCGTCGCCTCGGCCAGCTGGCCGCCGCCCCGGACGAGGCCTTCGCCGTAACCCCGGCGGGAGATGTCCTCTGGGGCGGCAGCCTCGCCGGCCGCATCTCCGGCGGCGATCCCTTCGCGCCGCGCGTCCGGCTGCTGGGCGAACTCGGCCCTGCCCCGGCCCGGGAGCGGGCGCAGCGGCGACTGGAGGCCTTTGTCGCCGCCGAGGCTGGCCGGGCCCTGCGCGACCTGCGCCGTTTGCGCACCGCGACCGAGAGCGGCAGTCTGACCGGCCTGCCGCGAGGCCTCGCCTTCCGCCTGGTCGAGGCCGGCGGCGTCCTCGACCGGCGGGACGTGGCCCGCGACCTCGCCGCCCTCAGCCAGGCCGAGCGCCGCACCCTGAAGACCTTCGCCATCCGCGTCGGGGCCCATTCGGTCTGGCTACCCGGCGTGCTGAAGCCCCGCGCCCGGGCCCTGGCGCAAGCCTTCACCCCGGTGCCCGGCCTCGGGGCGGTGCCCGGCCTGCAGCGCCTGCCCGACCCGCCGCCTTCGCCCCGCGCCCTCGCCGCCCGGGGCCTGCGCGCCGTTGCCGGCTACGCGGTCCCCGTCGAGGCGCTGGAGCGGTTCGCCGAGCTCAGCCGGGAGGCGGGCAAGGCGCACACGCCGGAGGCGGCCCTCGCCGGGCTGGGCTGGACCGAGGCGGAGGCGAGGGCGCTACGCACCGGTCTGCGCATCCCCCGCGCCCGGGACCCGGAGCGCGCGCTGCGGCCCCGACTGCCGGCGGATTCGCCCTTCGCCGCCCTCGCCGCCCTGACCGCCCCGCCCCCGCCGGCCCGGCGGAAGCATCCGCGCCGGCGCCGGACCGTCGCGACGGCCGCCACCTCGTGAGCCACCCCATGAGCTCGAATGTCTGATCCGGCACCAGGGGCAATGCGGGCCTTCTACAGCCTGCTGGCCAACAATGCGGTCGCGGGGGTGGTCAACTACACCGTCTGGTTCGCCCTGACCTTCTGGGTCTTCCTCGAGACCCGCTCCGTGTTCGCCACCGGCATGATCGCCGGGGTCTTCCTCGTGCTGACCGCGGTGTTCGCCGTCTGGTTCGGCAGCCTGGTCGATCACCACAGCAAGACCCGGGTGATGCTCGGGTCCAGCCTCGCCTCTCTGGCCCTCTACGCCGCTGGCCTGGCCCTGCTGCTGGCGACGCCGGAGCCGGTCTTCCGCGACGTGGCCGCGCCACAGCTGTGGCTCCTGATCGGCCTGGTGATGCTGGGCGTCATCGCCGGCAACGTCCGCAACATCGCCCTGCCGACCCTTGTCACCACCCTTGTCCCGGAAGACCGGCGCGACCGGGCCAACGGTCTCGTCGGCATGGCCACCGGCATCGGCTTCCTCACCACCTCGGTGGTCTCCGGCCTGCTGGTGGCCTGGTCCGGGATGAGCGGGGCCCTCATCTTCGCCCTCGGGATGACGGTTCTCGTCGTCGCCCAGCTGGCGACCGTGCGCCTGCCCGCCGACGCCGCAGCACCCGCCGCCCACAGCCCGGACGCGCCCGCCGGGACCGGCCGCGGCGTCGACCTGGCCGGCACCCTGAAGGTCGTGGCCGCCGTGCCCGGCCTGTTCGCCCTGATCCTGTTCGCCACCTTCAACAACTTCCTCGGCGGCGTCTTCATGGCGCTGATGGACGCCTACGGCCTGTCGCTGATGCCGGTCGAGGCGTGGGGCCTGCTGTGGGGCGGGGTGTCGGTGGCCTTCATCGTCGCTGGCCTCGTCATCGCCCGCACCGGTCTGGGGCCCAGGCCCCTGCGTACCTTGATGATCGTCAATCTGCTGATGTGGGGCGTTGCCAGCGTCTTCACCCTGTGGCCTTCGATCGCCCTGCTCGCCGCCGGATGCGCTGCCTGGATGTTCCTCGGCCCCTGGGCCGAGGCGGCCGAGCAGACTACCCTGCAGAAGGTCGTGCCCTACGAGCGTCAGGGCCGGGTGTTCGGCTTCGCCCAGGCGGTCGAGCAGGCCGCCTCGCCCCTCACCGCCTTCCTGATCGGTCCCCTGACCCAGTTCGTGGTCATCCCCCTCATGTCGGAGGGCGGTGCTGGCGCGGCGGCGATCGGCGGCTGGTTCGGGACCGGTCCGGAGCGGGGCATGGCGCTGGTCTTCACCCTCGCCGGCCTGATCGGCCTGCTGGTCACGGTGCTGGCCTTCAACTCAAGACCCTACCGGCGCCTGAGCAACGCCTACGCAGCATCCGGCCCATCGTCGTGAGCGAGGCCTGCCGAATCGACGTCTGGCTGTGGCGGGCGCGCGTCTTTCGCAGCCGCTCCATGGCCGCCGCCTTCGTCGAGGAAGGCCGGGTGCGGCTGACCCACGCCGGACGCCAGACCCGCCTCGACAAGGCCAGCCGCGTGGTCCACCCGGGCGACGAACTGCTGTTCGCCGTCAGCGGCCGGCTTTTGGCCCTGCGCGTCGAGGCCCTCGGCGACCGCCGCGGCCCCGCCGACGAGGCCCGCACCCTCTACAGCGAGCTCCCGCCGCCGGCGTGAGGAGGCTGCCATCGCGATCCTTCTCCCCTTGCGGGAGAAGGTGGCGGCCGAAGGCCGACGGATGAGGGGTCTTGCGACGCTGCGGATCGGCGATCGCCAATCCCGAAAGACCGGCGCGACCCCTCATCCGGCCTCGCTGCGCTCGGCTCCCTTCTCCCACAAGGGGAGAAGAGGCGCGGAACGCGGGCTTCAGCCTCCCTTGATCGCGGCAGGCCGCCCGGCCTTACCCCGCCGGTTGCAGGACGAACTCGCCCTCGATGTGCAGCTCGACCTCGTCGCCGACAGCCGGCAGCGCGTAGCTGATGCCGAACTCCGAGCGGCGGATGGTGGCCTCGCCGTCAAAGCCGACCTTGTACTGGCCGCGGAACATGCCGGCGGCGTTGAACTCCACGTCGAGGGTCACCGGCCGGGTGACGCCTCGCAGGGTCAGTTCGCCGTTGACCTCCGCCTCGGTCGGGTCCTCCTGATCCACCACGATCGACGTCGCCACGAAGGTCGCTGTCGGATGGTTGGCGGCGTCGAAGAAGTCCGCGGTCTGCAGGTGGCTGTCGAGGCCGTCCGAGTTGGAATCGACGTCGGTCAGCGGCACCGTCGCCGTCAGACGGCTATTGGCAGGATTGGCCGGGTCGAGGGTCAACTCCGCGGCGACATTGACGAACTGGCCGTAATAGGTCGACAGCCCGAGGTGATCGACCGACCAGGTGATCTTGCCGTGCTCGCTGTCCAGCACATAGGTGCCGGCCCGGACGTCGAACGGAGTGGTGGTCATCTGGGTGCGGGCCACGACGCCCCCGGCAAACAGCAGGGCGCCTGCGGCGACGGCGAGGGCGGCCGAACGGATCAGGTGACGCATGGGTCTTCTCCCCGGAGCTGGACCGTAATCGCTTGTGTTACATATGGAGCCGGGGCGCGCGGCCGCAATCCGGTGAGTTGACAGGCCGTCCCGGGGAAGCCATCTGCGCTGGCCTCCCGTCGAGACTCCCGGCCGCCATGACCTACATCGTCACAGACGCCTGCGTCCGCTGCAAGTTCATGGACTGCGTCGAGGTGTGTCCGGTGGACTGCTTCTATGAGGGCGAGAACTTCCTCGTCATCGCCCCCGACGAGTGCATCGACTGCGGCGTGTGCGAGCCGGAGTGCCCGGTTGACGCCATCAAGCCTGACACCGAGGACGAACCGGACGGCAAGTGGCTGCAGGTCAACGCCGAGTACGCGAAGGTCTGGCCCAACATCACGGTCAAGGGAACGCCGCCCGCCGACCGCGAGCAGTTCGAGCGCGAGACCGGCAAGTTCGAGAAGTACTTCTCGCCGAAGCCGGGCAAGGGCTCCTGAGCCCGACGGCGAGCGACCCGCCCCAGGCTCGCACCGCCGGCGCATCAACCATTTTGAAAGTCCGACATTTTGTGTTACTGAGAAGCCATTGGATCGGGCGGCGGCCGTAGAACGGGCTGCCGCTCATTTTGCGACAGAACCCCGCCCGCAAGACGGGGTCGGCCTGAGGTTTGGTGATCCGCATCTGTACGTGACGTCCGAAGCCGACCGCCCCGGCTCCCCGCCGGGAGGCCGCGTTTCGTCGTCGCTCACGCGCCTGCGCTCACCCGCCAGCCCGGCCGGGAAAGGACGAGAAGTCATGACGAGCAAGACCGGTCTTGAGTTCAAGGTAGGCGACGCGGTGGTCTATCCGGCGCATGGCGTCGGCAAGGTGGCGGCGATCGAGACGCAGGAAGTCGCGGGTATGTCCCTCGAGGTCTATGTGGTCACCTTCGATCACGAGAAGATGACCCTGCGCGTGCCGACCAGAAAGGCCAGGACCGCCGGCCTGCGCTCGCTGGCCGCCGACGATGTCGTGACCAAGGCCTTGACCGTCCTCAAGGGCCGCGCCCGCATCAAGCGCACCATGTGGTCGCGCCGGGCCCAGGAGTACGAGGCCAAGATCAACTCGGGCGACCTGGTGTCGATCGCCGAGGTGGTGCGCGACCTGCACCGCGCCGAGAGCCAGCCGGAACAATCCTACTCGGAGCGCCAGCTGTACGAGTCGGCGCTGGACCGCATGGCCCGCGAGGTCGCCGCCGCCAACAAGATCGACAAGGACGAGGCCGTGGCCCTGCTGGCCAAGTCGCTCAGCGCCAAGAAGCCGATCGTCCAGGCTGAAGCGGCCTGATCATCCGCCTGGACGACCGACAGCAGAAGGGCGGGCCCGGCGACGGACCCGCCCCTTTCTTTTTGCCTGATCCTCGCGCGCCTAGAAGTACTCGGCGTTGGCCGGGCACTCGGCGCTGAGGCGGCGGGCGGTGATGCTGGCGGGGATGAAGGGCGTGCCGCGCGCCAGCTGGGCCCCGCCGGTGAAACGGAAGCTCTCGGCCTCATAGGGCCCGCGCAGGCGCACCTGCACCGTGCGATCGTGCCGGTCGCGGCAGATCCCTTCAAAGCGCGCATTCCCGCCGCCGACCTCGCGCACCGGATAGGTGCAGGACCAGCGCCGCGTCGACAGGCCGCCGAAGAAGCGGTCGATCTCGCTCTGGCGCACGCACTTGGTTTCGGTCTCGCCGATGCCGAGCACCCGGGTGCTGTACTCCCAGTAGCCGGGCTGGGGCTGGGGTGCCTCCTCGGCCGGGGCCGAGGCCGAGGGGGCGGCCAGCATCAGGGCACCGCCGGTCGCGGCGGCGGCCATGGCCAGCTGGCGGGGCAGGCGGTCGGTCAGGGTCATGTCGCTCCTCGCAGACAGGTCATGGGTGGTGCTCTATAGATGCGGGCTTGAACGGGGCCTGAACAGGGGGCTTGCGCGCCACGGCCCGCCCGCGACAGGCCGGTGCCCGCTTGACGCGCCGCCCCCTTTGCCCTTATACGGCCCCCTCTCGCGCGGGACCCTATCCCGCGCGTCCCTGTTTTACGCGCCCGTGACGACAGATCATGGTCGCGCCGACAAAGGATCTGACGATGTCGCGTCGTTGCGAACTCACCGGGGTCGGCCCGATGGTCGGCCACCACGTGAGCCACTCGAACATCAAGACCAAGCGCCGCTTCCTGCCGTCGCTGAAGGCCGTCAAGGTGACCTCGGACGCCCTCGGCCAGACCTTCTCGCTGCGCATCTCCAACGCTGCGCTGCGCACCCTCGACTTCAAGGGCGGCCTCGACGCCTACATCGTCAAGGCCCGCGACGAGCAGCTGTCGCCGACGGCCCAGCGCATCAAGCGCCAGATCAAGGCGAAGCTGGCCGAGCAAGCCGCCGCCTGACCGGCGACGTCTGCAGCGAACTTCCGAAAGGCCGGCGGCGACGCCGGCCTTTCTGTTTGCGCGACGAGGCGAGGGGGCTACCCTCCCCGCCATGCGCCTGATCCCCCTCGCCGCCGCCCTCGTCCTCGCCGCGCCCGCCCTGGCGCAGGAGGCGGCGACGCCGCCTGCCCCGCGAGTCTCGACCGCCTTCACCCTCGCCAGCGAGCAGCCGCTGGCCCCGGAGCAGCGCGCCGTGCGCTTCGACCGGGCGGTGCTGGCCTTCCGCATCATGCCCGAGAGCCGGACGCTCGCCGGCGACGCCATCCTGACCTTCACCGCCAAGGGCCCGACCGACACGCTGTCGGTCGAGCTGGACACGGTGTTCGACATTTCCGTCGTTGAGGTCGACGGCCGCGCCCTGGTGCCGGAGGCCTGGCGCAATCCCGAGGGCCGGCTGACGGTCGAGCTGCCGCGGGCCCTCGCCGCCGGCGACACGGCCACCCTGCGCCTGCGCTACCACGGGGCCCCGCGCGTGGCCCCGCACGCGCCGTGGGACGGCGGCTTCGTCTGGGCCACCGCCCCGTCCGGCGAGCCGTGGATCGCCACGGCGGTGCAGGGCGAGGGCTGCGACCTGTTCTGGCCCTGCATCGACCACCCGGCCGGCGAGCCGGGCGAGGTCGAGCTGCACATCACCGTGCCGTCCAACCTGTCGGCCCCGTCCAACGGGGTGCTACTGGGGACCGAGGACCACGGCGACGGCTGGACCACCTGGCGCTGGCGGGCGCGCCAGCCCAACACCTACGCCATCGCCCTCAACGTCGGCCCCTACGCGCGGGTCTCGGCGACCTACAACAGCCGCTTCGGCAACAGCTTCCCGATGGAGTTCTGGCACCTGAAGTCGGATGACCCGGCCGATGTGGCGGCGCTGTTCGCCCAGTTCGCCCCCATGCTCGACTTCTTCGAAGCCAACGTCGGCCCCTACCCCTTCGCCGACGAGAAAATGGGCGTGGTCGAGACCCCGCACCTCGGCATGGAGCACCAGACCATCAACGCCTACGGCAACCAGTACCGCATCGACGGCCGCGGCTACGACTGGCTGCTGCACCACGAGCTGGCCCATGAGTGGTTCGGCAACCAGATGACCAATGTCGACGGCGACCACATGTGGCTGCACGAGGGGCTGGGCACCTACATGCAGCCGCTGTACGCCCGCTGGCTGCACGGCGACCGCTATATGGAGGCCGAGCTCAAGACCCAGCGCGAGGCCCTCGCCAACCGCTTCCCGGTCGTCTCCGGCCAGCCTGGGGTCAACCATGTCAACGGCGACGGCCCGGGCAACGACATCTATTACAAAGGCTCGCTGTTCGCCCACACCCTGCGCCACCAGATCGGCGACGACGCCTTCCGCCGGGCCCTGACGCGGCTGGTCTACGGGACCGACAACCCGCAGCCGGGCCGGATCGGGCCACTGACACGCTCCACGGCGGACTTCGTCACCGTCGTCCGCGACATCACCGGGCGGGATTACGACTGGCTGTTCCGCGGCTATCTCTACAACGCCGCCCTGCCGGTGCTGCACGAGAGCCGCGAGGCGGGCGTACTGGTCCTACGCTGGGAGACGGGCGACGGGGCACCCTTCCCCCTGCCGGTCGAGGTCGAGGTCGACGGCCGCGTCGTCACCGAGCCGATGACCGGCGGCGTCGGCCGGCTTGAGGTCCCGGACGGGGCCCATGTGCTGATCGACCCGAACAACCGTGTGCTGCGCCACTCGGACGCCATGGACGCCTTCGTCGCGCGCGGCCGTCGCGGACGCTGAACCCGGTACTCAGCCCCCCGCGGGGCGCCCATGGCGCAGGTGACCGTCCAGGCTCACGAGGCCCGAAAGGAGGGTCCTCGAGGCCTCATCGTCGCGGCAACCCCCCTCGAGGATCAACCGCATCGCGGTCACGTGCAGGGTGACAGCCTCCCAGTTCCAGCGCTTCACGTGCAGCATGTAGTCGGTGATGTCGCACAGGCTGGACACCGCCGCATGGAGCGGACCGGTGTCAAAAAAGCCGGCAAGGTCGAGCATGGCCTCGGCCACCACATAGACCTCCTGCGTCGTCTCCGCCTGGCGTCCGGAAGCAAGGAACTCCAGTCGGGCCAGCCTCTGACGGATGGTCGCCATCGCTTCGTCGCGATGGCCAGCCAGCCCGACCTCGGCCCGGGACAGAGCCTCCTCCACCATGATGCCCCCCGGCTCTGACATCTTCTTGGCCAGCGGCGAGCGCCGGTGAATCTTGCGTACAGCGCTCATATCGATACCCTCGTTGGCTTGAACATGCCGTCAATGTCTTCCTGGGCGAGGTTCTCGCCGGCGGCCGCGCCGACGTCTCCTGACAGGTCAGTGGAACGCCGCCCCTCCATGCCGGCCGGCGGCCCGAGGTTGTGGACCCGGCGATCCGGCCCTGTGTAGGCGTCGCACTCCACGAACGCGCGGGCATCCCGGCCCAGCCAGACTACCCGATCCAGCACAATGGTCGGCGTGATCGGCTTGGCGATGACGAAACTGGCACCACAGTCGCGGCTCTTCTCCACCCGGCTCTGGGCAGCGTGCCCTGTGAGCATGATGATGGGAGTCATGTTCAGCGGAGCCGGAGCCTCGCGCCGCACCCAGTTGACGAAGTCATAGCCGTCCATGTCCGGCATGGAGCAGTCGATGAAAACGAGATCGGGCTGGCGCTGGGTCAGCACATCGACAGCCTCTCGCGCCGACTCGCAGCGTATCTGTTGCCGCACACCAAAGCCCTGCACGACCGAGCTCATGATGGCGAGCGCCTGGGGATCATCGTCGACGATCAGGACCGTCGTCTTTTCGAGGTTGACTGTCTGGGTGCTGCGTAGCGACATCTGTTCACCGTACGGGTGAGGCGTCGGCCTCGGCGAGGGCGTCGCTCAGGCGGTGCTGCATCTGCGCCAGGGTCACGGTGCTGACGGCGCGTTCCAGGGCGGTGCCCGAGGCCATGGCCAGGATGACCCCTTCAATCGCGCGCAGCGACTGGGCCGTCAGGTCGGCGCTCTGCACCGTGTGCCACATCTCCGGCTGGATCTGGCCGCCGCGCTCGCGCAGCAGCTGGCCCAGCAGTTCGCCGAGGTCCTCGACCTGGGTGGCGATGGCCCCCATCTCGGCAGACAGGGCGGACATCAGGGCTTCCTGCGTCGGCGTCATCAGAACAGCTCCAGCACGCCCGTCGCCCCCGGTTCCGGGGTCACCACGGGCTTCTCGTTGACCGCCCCTTCGACGCCACGGACCAGAGCCCGGCCGCTCACCGGCCAGAACTGAACGCGCCGGCCGCCGAGGCCGCGCAGGCTGCCGCCGACCAGCGCAATGCCCTCGTCGCGCAGGAAACGCTCGGCGAAGTCGGCGTTGGCGCGGCCTATATCGTTCATCGAGTCGAACATGCGGCCGCCGCCGAAAAGCTTGGCCTCAAGCCGGTCGCGGCGCGCGCCGTGCTTGAGCAGATCATTGATCAGCACTTCCATGGCGTAGGCACCATAGCGGCGGCCGGCGGCCCCCTCGGCTCCGTTGCCCTCGGGCAGCAGGAAGTGATTCATGCCGCCGACACCCTCCCCGGGATCACGCAGGCAGGCGGCCACACAGCTCCCGAGAATGGTGCTGAGCACGACATTGGGGTCGGTGCTCACGATGTGTTCGCCCTGGCCGACATGGACCCGACGGACGCGGGTGTTTGCGGTTAATTCGTTCATGTCAGGGTCCCGAATACGGTTTCGAGCTTTTCCTTGAGCTGGGCGACCGTAAACGGCTTGACCAGGTAGTTGTTGGCCCCGAACTGCGCAGCCCGCTGCACCAGCTCGCGATCGGCCCGGCCGGTCAGCATGATGAAGGCGGTCTTCGACGACGGGCCATGGGCCCGAACAGCGCGCAGCAGGCCCAGACCGTCGAGATTGGGCATGTTGAAATCCGAGATGATCAGATGCGGCGGCTGGGCGATCACCGAGCGCAGGCCGGCTTCCCCGTCGGAGGCGTCACGGATCTCTCGGAAACCGAGCTGTTGCAGGCTCGTCCGGATCAGGGCGCGCATCGTCTGCTGGTCGTCGACGATGAGGGTGTGAATGGCGGCGGTGGCGGGCATGGTCAGCGAACCTCAGTGGAGTCCGACGTTCGCCGTCCGGACGGCGCAGAGTTCCAGGATGACGTCGGCGATCTGCGACAGCGGCAGCTGCCGTTCCACGGCACCCGACTCGAAAGCCATGCGCGGCATGCCGTAAACGACCGAGGAGGCCTCGTCCTGGCCGATGGTGTGGCCGCCGGCCCGGCGGATGGCCAGCAGACCCTCGGCACCGTCCCGTCCCATGCCGGTCAGCAGCACGCCGGTGCAGGGGCGCTTGGTGCGGGCGACGGAGTGGAACAGCACATCCACCGAGGGGCGGTGGCCGCTCACGGTGTCACCGGGCATCAGGCGACACCGCGGTGTCGTTCCTCCGACCTCGAGATGGGTGACACCACCCGGGGCGAGGTAGATCCTGCCCGGCTCCAGCAAGGCCCCGTCGGTCGCTTCCTGCACCGTCGCCGGACAGGAGCGGTCCAGTCGCGCCGCGAAACTGGCGGTGAAGGTCGCGGGCATATGCTGGGTGATCACCGTCGCCGGGCAGTTGGCCGGAAAACGGCTGATGATGGTCAGCAGGGCCTCGACGCCGCCTGTAGACGCGCCGATGGCGAGGATGTGATCGGGTGCGGCGCGATAGTCCGCCCCGAACCGCGAGGGCGGGGCGGCGACCCCCGAGGCCGTGCGCACGCGCGATCGGGCGGCGGTCTTGACGATGTTGGCCAGGTTGGCGAAGGCCTCGGCCGCCGTGGTGCCAGGGCCCGGCTTGCCAACGGCGTCCACGGCCCCGAGCTCCAGCGCAGCGAGGGTCACCTCGGCACCGGCCTGGGTCAGGGTCGAGACCATGACCACGGGCATCGGCCGCAGGCGCATGATCTTCTCAAGAAACTCGATGCCGTTCATGCCGGGCATCTCGACGTCGAGGGTGATCACGTCCGGATTGAGGCGCTTGATCTCGGCGCGCGCTTCCATCGGGTTGGCGGCAAAGCCAACCACCTCGATGTCCGGGTCGCGCTTCAGGGTCGCGGCGATCAGGCCCCGCATGGTCGGGGAGTCATCAACGATGAGGACGGATACCGTCATGCGCTCAACCTGTATGTGGTCAGGCCGTCTGTCCTGAGACCGGCGGCGGCCGGGCCCGAGATGCGTTCGGAATGGCCGATGTAGAGGGTTGCGTCCGGTGCCATCGCCGGCAGGAAGCGCGACCAGATCTTCTCCTGGGTCGGCTCGTCGAAGTAGATCACCACGTTGCGGCAGAAGATGACGTCGAAGCGACCCCGCATCGGCCACTGGCCGATCAGGTTCAACTCGCGGAACGCCACCAGCCGGCGCAGCTGCTCGCCGGCGCTGAACTGATTGCCCTGCTTCTCGAAGAAGCTGTTGCGCAGGTTCACCGGGGCGGCGTCCAGCGCCTCGGATGAATAGACGCCCGCCGTGCCCTCGGCGATCATGTTGGGGTCGATGTCGGTGGCGAGGATCTTGACATCGAGCTCATTCGCCTCGGGCAACTCGGACAGGACGACCATGCCCATCGAATAGGGCTCCTGGCCGTTGGAGCAGGCCGCCGACCACAGTCGCACGCGGCCGCCCGCGCGGGCCCGGCGGCTGAGCTCCGGCATCACCCGGTTCCTCAGGTGATCAAAGTGATGCGGCTCGCGGAAGAAGCGCGTGACATTGGTCGTCAGGGCCGCAGTCATGGCCTGGCGCTCGTCGACCGCGCCCTCGCCCTGGATCAGCTCGCAGTAGTCGCGGAAGCTCCGTAACCCTAATGCGCGCAGGCGCTTGGCCAGACGCGAGTAGACCAGCGCCACCTTGCCTTCATTCAGGGCGATGCCGGCGTGGCCGTGCAGGATCTGCGCGATCTGGCGGAAGTCCTCCGGGGTAAGCGGGAACTCTCCCGCGATCAGCGATTCGCGCTCCGCGACCCGGGTCATGCGGCCTCGGACTCGGGCTCGGGAAGGATCCAGTTCAGGTCGATCATGCTCACCATGCGGCCATCAATGGCCAGGATGCCCTTCACAAAGCCGCGCGCCCGATCACTGCCGATATCCGGCGTCGGCTGAATGGCATCGTCGGTCATCTCGATGATATCCGACACGGCATCGACCAGCAGCCCGATGGTCCGCTCGGCCACGGCGACGACCATGATCACGTGACGGGCGGTCGGTTCTGCTGTCTTCAGCCCGAGGCGGGCACCGAGATCGATGATCGGCAGGACGGCACCGCGCAGGTTGATCACGCCCTTCATATAGGCAGCGGTGCGCGGAACCGCGGTCGCTGGCGTCCACCCGCGGATCTCGCGCACAGCCATGATGTCGACGCAGAATGCCTGTTCGCCGATACGGAAGGAGATCAGCTTGCGGGCGGCGGAAGCGGCGGTTGAGGCTTGGGTCATGTCTCTCAGCTCGCGAGTTTGAATTCCGGGCGGTTCGGACGGCGCCGGGCGCTGGTGACAATGGCGTCGATGTCGAGGATCAGCGCCACCCGGCCGTCGCCGAGGATCGTGGCGGCGGCGACGCCTTCGATCTGCTGGTAGTTGGTCTCGAGGCTCTTGATGACGACCTGGCGCTGACCCTGGATGGCGTCGAACAGGAGGGCGGCGCGGGCACCGGCCTCGGTTTCAACCACCACGGCCACGCCCTCGGAGGGCACCATCGGATCAGTCCGGTAGCCCAGCGCCAGGGCGACATCGATGAGCGGCACAAAGGTCTCGCGGAACATGATCACCGGATCATGGCCGCCAACGTACTGAACATCCTCGGCGCGTGGCGTCAGGCTCTCGACGATAGCCGGCAGGGGGGCCACAAGGGTCTGTTCCGCGGCGGTCACGACCATTCCGTCCAGGACGGCAAGCGTCAGCGGCAGGCTGAGAGTGAAGGTCGAGCCCTTACCCGGCGTCGAGGCGATCGAGATGCGGCCGCCGAGCGAGTGGATCGAGCGCTTCACCACGTCCATGCCCACGCCGCGACCGCTGATGTCCGATACGGCGTCGGCGGTCGAGAAGCCGGGCAGGAAGATCAGGTTGTCGACCTCGTCATCGGTCAGCGCCGCGTCTTCCGGGATCAATCCCTTGGAAACGGCGATGCTGCGCACGCGCTCGCGATTGATGCCCTTCCCGTCATCGCTGATTTCGATGACGATCCGGCCGGATCGGTGCAGGGCCGCCAGCCGGACTGTGCCTTCCTCAGGCTTGCCGGCCGCCACGCGCGCCTCGGGTGTCTCCAGCCCGTGATCGACAGCGTTGCGGATCATGTGGGTGATGGGTTCGGCAAGGCGCTCGACCACGGTCTTGTCGACCTCGGTGTCCTCGCCGGCGGTGACGAGGCGAACGCGCTTGCCGGTCATCTCCGCCACTTCGCGGACCAGCCGAGGCATGCGCTGGAACACCGACTTCACCGGCTGGGCTCGGATGGCCATGACGCTGTCCTGAATGTCGCGCGTCAGCAGCTCGAGATCTTCAAGACCGGCAGCCACGCCCGAGGAGCGGCCGACGCCGCTCTCGGAGACCCGTTGCGACAGCATGGCCTGCTGGATCACCAGCTCCCCGACGACATTGATCAGGCGGTCGACGCGGTCAAGGTCCACGCGGATAGTCACGGTTTGCGCGCTCTGGCTCTGGGCCGGCGCGGCAGGAACCACCGTCTTGGCGAGGACCGGCGCGGGTGCCGCGACCGGGGTCGCGGGCGACGGCCTGACGGTCGGGGCCGGCTCGACGGCGCTCCTGGCTGCGGCCAGCAGGGCGGCGATGTCGAGGTCCGCCGGGGCGGCGGCGGGCGGCGGGTCCACTGTGGCGCGCCCTGCCGGACCCAGCGGCGCGATCGTCACCGGGCAGTCGGTTTCGACGAAGTCGAAGACTTCGCGGACCGACTTCTCGTCGACGGTTGTCTCCAGTTCACAGCGCCAGGTCAGATAGCCGGTTTCCGGATCGAGGGCGTCAAGCGATGGCAGCTCGCTGACATCGATGGTGACGCCAAGAGTCCCGAGCCGTCCCAGCTCGCGCAGCAGTAGCGCCGTCTCGTTGGCGTGGGCGTACATGCGCCCGGCCGGTTTGAACTCGACGATCCAACCCGGCGCGGCCTCGACCGTCGGGGGCAGCGCGGGCGCGTCGAGCCCGCTGAAGGCGATCGGGGAGAAGCCGAAATCGTCCTCGTCGTCAGCTCCGCCCCGATCGGCATCGCCACCCGGCACTGTCTCCCCGTGGGTCAGGGCTTCCAGCTCGGCCACCAGCCCGTTGGAGCGCTCCTCGTCGACCCGCTCGCCGTCGCCGCGGGCAGCCGAGACATGGTCGCTCAGAAGGTCGGCGGCGCGCAGCAGGGTCTTGACGGTGGGGTCATCCGCCGGCTTGGTACCGGCGCGGATCTCGTCGAGCAGGGTCTCGAACACATGGGCGAAGCGGACCAACTCATCGAGACCGAAGGCACCGGCCCCGCCCTTGATCGAGTGGACGGCGCGGAATACGGCGTTCACCGTCTCGGTGTCACCTGAACCGGACTCGATGGCCAGAAGACCGCCCTCGAGGTCGGCGAGCAGCTCGTCGCACTCCTGGAAGAAGGTCGCCTTGATGGCCTCAAAGGGGTCGACGCCGTCTGTCATGTCAGGCCGCCACCCTGCGAACGGCGTCGACAAGCTTGGCTGGATCGAATGGCTTCACGATCCAGCCAGTGGCCCCGGCCTCGCGGGCTCGCTGCTTCTTGGCCGCGTCGCTCTCGGTGGTCAGGACCAGGATTGGTGTGGCGCGGTGGGCCGGATCGGCCCGCACGCCCTCGATCACGCCGAATCCGTCCAGGCGAGGCATGTTGATGTCGGTGATGATGATATCGGCACCCTCGGCGCTGAGGGTCTCAAGCCCGTCCACGCCGTCCACCGCCTGGATGACGCGGTAGCCGGCTTCAACCAGGGCCATCTGAAGCATGTCGCGCATGGTGCGACTGTCATCGATGGTCAGGACCGTCTTGGTCACGAAAGGTCTCCGGTTTGGGGGAGGGACGGGGCACCGAAGCCGGTCCACTGGCTCGCGAAAGCCTCTGACGCGTCGGTGATGGAAAGCTCCTGGCCATCGGCCTGCCAGGTCTGTTTCGCGGACAGGAGCACCTGGAGGCACAGGCCTCCGAGGCGCTCGACAGCGCTGGCGTCAATCTCCGCGGCCTGGCCGCGCAGGGTCAGCAGCTCCGCCTTGAGCGGCGTGGCCTGCTGGATGTCCAGCACTGGCTTCAGCTGAACGCGCGCCATCAGAATTCCTCCCAGCCGTCTTCGCTGGCGGCCGGCTGGGCCTTGAGGGCGGCACCGCCGTGGCCGGTCGTTCGCAGCTGGGGTACGGGGGCGGCGGCGGGGCGCGGAGCCGGCCGGGTGGG